>Ga0224512_10000798_pt1 | contig 32226 bp, 27 predicted proteins | sample SF_May12_sed_USG_4_FD_169103 | JGI IMG/M metagenome (GOLD analysis project Ga0224512, IMG submission 169103) | Sediment microbial communities from San Francisco Bay, California, United States - SF_May12_sed_USGS_13 | ecosystem: Environmental > Aquatic > Marine > Sediment | place: USA... | reverse complement strand
CACAGAAGCCTCGTTCTAGCACCCCAACTCGAGGCCCTCGGGGTTGAGGTATTCCACATTCTCCCCGATGGTGCAGCGCACCGTCACCAGCCTTCGCTCGGGATTTGATGCCACCTTTCTGTCACACCCGGCCGGTAGCGTTCGCCACATGAAAGAATCGATCGAAGCTGCGGACGAGATACGCCGATTCATCGAGCGATTTGGGCTGGCGATGTCGCCGGATTTCGAGGGGCCGGAAGCCGAGTGTCCAGTCTGTCGAGGCACAATCGACCAGCTGGCATTGACCCTCGATCTCACCGGGGTGGACGCGTTGGCGTGTCGCGATTGCGGAGTAGTGCTGGTCGCGTAGCAACGAGTGCGCGGCCGCTCCGCGTTGCAGGCCGACCTCGGCCCTTTCCAGCTGTGAACGATGCGCCGGTTAGGTAGTGGCTCGGCCGAAGGGATTCGAGCGGCCCGGCTGCTGGAAGGCCGCGGTGAACCCCGGTGTATCAGGGAGAACAAAGACAGGAGTCTCCACCCGATTGTCTGATGGGCGAGAATCGGCGCCACCGCTGGACACGGTCACCACGCTCATCTGCGTGCCCGGTGTTCCGGTCGTCACTGTGAGAGCAATACCGGCTTCAATGCCGGGTGCCAGAGCGCCGAGATCGCACGTAACCGTCCAAGGTTGGTCCTCGGTAGATCCGTCCCGCTCGAGGCGCATCGAACTTGCAGTGGTGCAAGACCCCGACCCTGTCTCTACCCTGACATTGGCTGCCGATATCTCGAAGACGGCCTGAACCGCTTCGGCGACGAGGGTCCCTCGATTCCGAATGCGGCTCTCATATTGGATAACGGACCCGGCCGCGGCCGGATTGGGATGCACCGCCATGTCAACCGAGAGGTCGACGACTCCGGACAACGCCTCCGTGTTGCCGGCGGCGCCGGATGGTCCGACGACCAGCGCCACGACCAGCACCAACCCCACTCCCGCGGTGGTCACGGTACGAGATCCAAACCTCGGTTGCACGCCTCCCATACCGTGAGCCTATTGACCACTCAGCGTGGTGGAAAGGAACTTCGGGGACCTTTCGAACAAGCGCTCAAAGCACTAGTCACGTTGAGTACTCGTCTGGGAGGTCCGGTCCACCCTTGAAGCTAGCCCGACTATGAGGGTTTTGAGGAAGCGAACCGTTAGGCGAGCGGCCACGGTCCCGGAGTTCCGGAACCATCGACCGACCCACCAGGCCGCCACCCGGCGTGGTGGTCGATCGAGGCGGGTCCGGGAGCAAATGTGCCACCCTGGTTACGAACGTGGCCGGTGGTCCACCTGTTCTCGGCCGGGGCGGCGCCCGATCTCGAGAAGACTGCAGGTCGTCGCCGCGGGCGTTTTTTGTCGCACCCCGCCGATAGCGTGGGGACCATGGAAGCACAAGACATGACATTGCTCTTCACATCAGCCGGACTCAGCGTCGAGCTGGTCTATGAAGGAGCATTGGCCGGCTGTCCCCACTGTGACTGCCCCGCGGCCTTCGGCCTGACCGAAGCCGCTTAAGAAACGCCTACGCTCTTGTCGGTGACCACCGAGTACCGGGTCGATCCGGGAGAATGGGAACCTGCGGTTGCACGTATTGACGGGCCGCAGCTGATTGTCGGTGGGCCTGGCACTGGTAAGACCGAGTTCCTGGTCCGGCGGGCCCTGTGGTTGCTCGGAGACGCCAACATCGCGCCCGAGGAGATCCTCCTGCTGAGCTTCTCCCGGCGAGGGGTGGCAGACCTCACGGCGCGGGTCCAGCGCGGTCTGACCCGTTCGTATACGGTCGTCCCGGCCTCGACGTTTCACTCGCTTGCCTCTCGGTTGCTCGAGAGCCACGCCGAGCCGGCGCTCGGTTGGACCGATATGCCTTCACTGCTGACCGGCCCAGAGCAGGTAGCCCTGGTTCACGACTTGCTCACAACCGAGGACGTCAACCGCTGGCCTCTCCCCTTCCGCGGACTCCTGGCCACGAACAGCTTCGCTAGGGAGGTGACCGACTTCCTTCTCCGCTGCCAGGAACAAGTGATCGACGGCCCGCAACTCGCCGAGCTGGCACGCGCAAGATCGGACTGGAAGGGTTTGCCCGAGTTTCTCATCCGCTACGAGCAGATGCTGCAAGAACGGAATCGAATCGACTACGGGACCCTCCTCGTACGAGCGGTGCAGATCCTCGACCAGACCGACGTCGAACGGGCCGTGGGCAACCAATATCGCTACCTCCTCGTTGATGAGTATCAGGACACGACCAACGCTCAGGTGCGTTTGCTGCAGAGCATGTATGCCTCACATCGCAACCTGACCGTTTCAGCGGATCCCTACCAGTCGATCTACAGCTTCCGCGGTGCCGACCTCTCCAACGTCCACCGCTTTCCTACCGATTTCCCCGACGCCGAGGGCCGGCCGGCCGGGAGGGTTGTCCTCACGACATCATTTCGGGTGCCGGCGGTAATACTCGAGGCAGCCGAACGAGTGACCGCCGGCTCTCTACCAGGCTCCGCCGGCCCGGTTGCCCCGGCCCCGGGGAGGGGTCGAGTGGAGACCTACAGCTTCGACCAGCAAACCCATGAGGCCGAGTGGATCGCGGAGGAGATCGACCGCCTCCATCTCGAAGAGCAGATCCCGTACTCGCAGATGGCAGTCTTCGTTCGGAGCAAGAGAAGGTTCCTGCCCGAACTCTCCCGAGTGCTCGAACGCAGGAGGATCCCCCACGATCTCCCCGACTCACGGTTGACCGACCACCCGGCCATCAGGCTCATCCTGGACTGCGTCATCGCCGCCACCGAGCCGGAGCCTGAAGCGGGGCGAGCCCTCCGCCGGATTCTGCTGGGTCCTCTTTTTTCGATTCCACTGGGACGCCTGCGAGAGATCGAACGCCAACGACTACGGACGGGCGACGAGTGGGCCGAGGTGCTCGCTACTCATTTCGAGGACGGACAAGGCCTGGCCGCCCTGTTAGAGGAAACCGTGTGGGCCACCCGCAGTGCCGCCGTGGAAGGGTTCTGGCACGTTTGGGAAACGCTCCCCCAGTTCGCTTCGGTTGTCGAACACCCCCAACGACAGGAGGAAAGAGCAGCATGGAGTTCACTCGCTCAGGTCCTGGGGCGCCTCTACGAACGCGACCCGCGCGTTACCCTCGTTGACTACGTGCGACTCACCGAAGACGAGGATTTCGAAGCCCGGCCGCTCCTGAGCTACCGGGCTCCTCGCCACGACCGGCTCACCCTCACGACCCTCCATCAGTCAAAAGGACTCGAATTCGACACCGTCTTCATCGCGGACGCCGTTGAAGGCGTGTTTCCCGATCTCCGCAGCCGTGAATCGTTGCTCGGCTCGCGCCATCTCTCGCCCGCCCTTCCCGCCGATCCGATCGCCTACAGAGCCTTCCGGCTCCAGGAAGAGATGCGACTCGCCTACACCGCCATGACTCGCGGCTACCGGCGAGTGATCTGGACGGCCACTTCTTCCGGCCTCGAGGAAGGGCAGGGTATGCCGAGCCGTTTTCTCCCTCTGATTGCAGGTGTCGGCTCAATCTCCGATGCAGCCCTTCGACCGCCGGAGCGCACCAACCCGGTCACCTCCAGGGAAGCGGAGGCTTGGTTGCGCAGGATCCTCCGCGACCCGGGTCAGGGACGCACACGTCGGCTGGCGGCTCTGTCATTGCTCGGAACGGGGGAAAAATGGGGGCTCCGCTCACCCGAAGTATTCGCGGGGATACGAGAGCGCGGCCCGGACCAAGGTATCGTCACTGGGTACCTCACGCTGTCCCCGAGCCAGGCGGAGAACTACGCGACTTGCCCGCGCCGTTACGTGTTTGAGCGGCGACTGCACGTCGGAGACGAGGCAACTCCCTTCCTTACCTTCGGATCGCTGATCCATGAGACGCTGGAGCGCGCCGAAACGTCTGCGGTGGAAGCAGGAACCTCACATGCTCAGCTTTCCGGCGCCCTGGAGCAGCTCGATTCCATCTGGGATCCATCGGATTTCGGGGGAGAGCCCTGGGCAACGGCCTGGTACCGGCGAGCGGTCAACATCATCACGTACCTCTATGAGCATTGGCCCACGCGGGGAATACCGATCGCTCTCGAAAGACCACTATTCCTGGACGTAGACGGAGTGCCGTGGAGAGGTATGGCCGATCGAATTGAACTCGACGAAGGAGTCGTGCGAATTGTGGACTACAAGACGGGCAGGCGGGTTCCGACAACGGCGGACGCGGCAGTGTCGATGCAGTTGGGCTTCTACGTACTTGCGCTCCGCGCGGATGACCAGCTCGCCCGATCCGGGCCGGTGGACGAGGCCGAGTTTTGGTTCCCGGCACTCACCGAAGCGAAATCCGTGACGGTCCGCCGCTTCGATGCCCGCCGGCTCGACCGGGTCGTCGAGGCAATGAAGGATGCAGCACGCGGCATCGCCTCGGAGGAATGGCCGGCTACCCCGAATCCACACTGCTCTAGCTGCCGGGTTCGCATCGTATGTCCCGAATGGCCTGAAGGAAGGGAAGCATTCTCCGCATGACTGCCTTGATCCCTACCGGCGAACAAAGCGAAGTGATCGCTTACCCCCTCCAGCCGCTCAGAGTCTCAGCCGGAGCCGGCACGGGCAAGACGACCACCATGGCGATGCGCCTGGCCGACCTTATCGAGCGGGAACCGATCGACCCGGAAGCGGCATTGGGAATCACCTTCACCAACAAAGCCGCCGAGGAACTCACCGATCGTCTTCGGCTCCAATTGCCAGATCTCGCCAAGCTGGGTCGCGAGGTCGAGGTGACGACCTACCATGGGTTCGCCCACGGGATCCTCACAGAATTCGGGGCCCTCGTGGGCTTCGAGCGAGATGCACAGCTGATCACGCCCGGGTACCAGCGCGAGTTGCTTACCGAAGCCCTAGCCGGCGGCACCTACCAGCATCTGGATGTTCGACTCCCCCGGCGGCTGGTCGACCAACTTGTCTTGTTGGGAGGCCGGCTCGGGGATCATCTTCAGCAACCATCCGCGCTAATCGAGGCACGACCACAGCAGCTGGATGAAGTCCAGGCGAAACGGGCGGAGATGGCGCAGGTGCTCGATCGATATGCCGGGATCAAGCGCCGGTACAACGCGGTCGATTTCTCAGACCTCATCACCCTTGCCTACCAGGTGGTTAGCGACGTTGGGGTGGCAAACCGCATTCGGGGACGCTACCGGGTGGTACTGCTGGACGAATACCAGGACACCAACCCTGCCCAACGCGAACTCCTGCTTCGGGTCTTTGGAGAAGGCTTTCCGGTGACGGCCGTTGGCGACCCGGATCAGACCATCTACGAGTGGCGGGGCGCTTCCTTGTGGAACTTCGCCGGATTTCCCCATCACTTCACCAAAGCCGATGGGGCACCAGCGGCGACCTTGACGCTCAGTATCAACCGCCGGTGCGATAAGCAGATCATCGAAGTCGCTAACCGGGTGAAGAAGGAAATCGGCTTCGACGGAGGTATCTCTGCGTTGCAGGCTGCTCCCGACTCCGGCCACGGTCATGTGGAAGTGTCGTGGTTCCGCGACGCCGTCCACGAGGCAGAGTGGCTGGCGAGCGAGATCCGCCGCCTCCACGATGAAGAGGCCATCGCCTGGCGAGATATCGGAGTCCTATTCCGCAAGAACCGGCAAATCCATCTTGTTCGCGAGGCACTCCAGGATGAAGGCATCCCGGTTGAAGTAGCCGCACTCGGCGGTCTACTGCAAGTGCCCGAGGTGGCCGATCTTCACGCCTGGCTGCGGCTCATCGGACGGCCCGACGATGCTCCCTCACTGGTCCGCATCCTGCTCGGCGCCCACTTTCGTCTCGGTCTCGGGGACCTGGCTCCGCTGGCTGATTGGGTGCGGCTCCAACAGCGGGGGCAGACCAGCGACGACGAGGCTGCCCCTGGATGGGCGATGCTGGAGGCGGTCGATCAGATCGAGCAGGTGCAAGCCATCACCGCAGAAACGCGGTCACGATTGCACGACTTCCGTGACCTGTACCGGCGCCTCCTGGCGGAAGCCCAGGCGGTCACCCTCGTTGAGCTCTGTCGGCGCATCCTCGACGGCACCGGAGCCTGGGCCGAGGTCGAAGCCCTTGACGGAGCCGCCCGGCTCACCGCTCGCTTGAACCTCTATCGGTTCCTCGACCTGGCCGAAGAGTGGAGCCCTCTGGAAGGCCGGCCGTCACTCGACGCGTTTGTGGACTACCTCGATCTGCTGGACGAAGATGCCGGCTCCGAGGAGCTCGACACGGCACGTCTGAGCAACGAGGATGCCGTCTCAATCCTCACTGTGCATCGAGCCAAAGGCCTCGAGTGGAACACCGTGTTCCTGCCGGCGGTGGCATCCGGTACCTTCCCCAGCTCGGCTCACGGTGGCCTCGAAGATCCCGCCCGGTACCCCAAGGCCCTCCCTTTCGAGCTGCGACTCGACCAGGGATCAGACAGCTTTGGATCCCAAGCCGCTCTCGAGGCGCGTCACCGTTCCCAGGAATGGCGAACGGCCTACGTTGCCGTCACCCGGGCCAAACACCGGCTCTATGTAACCGGCGCCTTCTGGTACACCACCGGCCAGGCCAAACGCCCCAGTACTCTGTTCGACGCCATACGCAACGCTCCCGTTACCTTCGTCCGCTACGAGGAAGCCGCCGAAGGTTCTCCTCCCGCTTTTCTCCGGATCGAGAACGCGACCGGCGCTCCGGACCCGCACTTCGCCGGCGGTTGGCAAAACGCACTGCGGGCCACGATCGATGACCCTGAGTGGCCCGTATCGGTCGCCGAGAATGAAGCCGCCGCCTTTGAGAATCAACGCCGCCAGCTTCAACTGGTACTCGACGGACTGCCGGATCCGCCTGACCTCGCCGAAAGCTCGCTCTTGACGACCTCCGTCACCGGACTCGTCACGTACGCGACCTGTCCCCGGCGGTACTTCTGGACTGAGGTGGATCCTCTCCCCCGCCGCCCTTCAATTGCGGCCCGACGAGGAGTCGAAGTCCACCGCCGTATCGAGTTGCACAACCTCGGCGTGGTACCACTCGAAGACGTCGACGTAGACACCTACGACCTGTCGCCGGATGAGATCAGGCCCGCCGCGAGGGGGACGGATCCGTATGCAACATACCTGGCATCCAGGTTCGCAACCTCCAGCGCTCGTTTCGTCGAGATCCCCTTCGATCTCCTGGTCGACGAGCACGCCCGGGTGCGGGGTCGGATTGATGCAATCTACGAACCGCAACCGGACACGTGGGAGGTCGTCGACTTCAAATCGGGAAGGCCATCCGATAACCCGTCCCTGCGGGTCCAGCTCGAGGCCTACGCGGTGGCTGTCAATGAGGTCCGGTTCGCTCCCATCCGACCCGACCATGTGCGGGTGACCTTCGCATACCTCGGCGACGGACTAACGGAAGTGAGCGAAGAGGTCGACTCCAACTGGTCGGCCGCAGCTCGCGATCATCTAGCAGAACTCATCGGGTCCATCCGAAAGGCGCACTGGGAGCCTTCGCCATCACCGACCTGCACATCGTGCGACTTCCTTCGGTTCTGCCCGGCCGGAGGCGAGTGGGTCGCTGCCAACCGCTAGACCGCTCCGTGGACAGGGCCGCCGTGCACAAGCCCTCGATGGGGCACTAGCTTGGAGGAGAGGCCCCCGAGTGATGGAGGAGCAAAGCGATGATCACGTTCTGGAGCGACATCCACTGTCCGTGGGCCTACGTCGCCATTATCCGGCTCCACAGGATGAGGGACCATCTGGGGGCGAACCCTCTGACCTTCGATCTCCGCTCGTACCCGAGGGAGCTTGCCGGCGGAGAGAAGATCAACGCGGAAATCACCCAGCGCGAAGTCGTGGCGCTTGCTCAACTGGAACCAACCGCCTTCAGCGCCCTCCCCGGCGAAGCTTGGCCAAGCACCAACCTGCCAGCCTTCGAAGCCCAGAAGTGGGGCTTCTCGTTGGGCCAGGAGATAGGCGAAGCCTTCGACCTGGCTCTTCGGCGAGCCGTCTTCCTCCATGGCCACAACCTCAGCGTGCGAAGCGAGTTGCTGGCCGTTGCCGAGACCGAGGGCCTAATGGCCGACCAGTTGGGTGCTGCTCTCGACGACGGTCGCTTCCGCAAAGCAGTCACCGCCGACCTCGACGATGCGCTCGCCCAGGGCGTCGAAGGGTCTCCTCAGGTCGTCCTACCGGATGGAACCACGCATCACAATCCCGGCATCACCTATCGCCGAGAACGCGGCATCCCGATCATTGTCTCGGATCATCCTTCTGTCTACGAGGATCTGGTCCAGGTCGCCACCGTTGAGGAGTGAGGGGAAGTCTTCCTAGGAGACTTTGCCTCTCTCTATGTCAATCACGATGGTCACCGGACCGTCGTTGTTCAGAGCAACCTGCATCACCGCCCCGAACGCGCCGGTCTCTACCAAAATACCCTCAGCCCGCAACCGCTCGGCTAGTTCGCGTATGAGAGGTTCGGCGAGCTCCGGGACGGCGGCGCCTATATAGGAAGGCCGCCTTCCTTTCCGGACGTCGGCGAGCAACGTGAACTGACTGACTACTAGAACTCCCCCGGCGATGTCGACCACCGACCGATTCATCTTCCCGTCGGGATCTCGGAAGATCCGAAGGGCGGCGAGTTTCGCGGATAGAGATGCGACGTCGGCGGAAGTATCGGTTGGAGCTACCCCAACCAGCACGACAAGCCCGGCGCCGATACGACCGATCGTCTCGTTATCGACCGTAACCGAAGCTTCGCTGACCCGCTGCACAACCGCCCGCATGGAGCAAGAATGTAGCCGATCGGACCAGAACCACTTCCTTCGTCGAGACCAGACCACGGACCGCTCAGGCGTGGTGCGGATTCGCCTCGTCGTTCACTTGCCCATGAGATCAGGAAGCGCTGCTTCCGCTCGAGCTGGGCCCGTCACGTGACTGCCGGTCGCGCGCCTTCGTCGACCGCTCCATCGATCTTGGCCGACTCCCAACGAGCAGACCAACCAAGTTGCCCATAGAATCTGTGCCAATGGTCCTGCCAGACACTGAACTTCCGTTGCTCGAAGAACCCGCCTGGCCGGTCGACGAAACCCGCCCAGTGGTCTTCCTGATCGACGCGTCCACCAACCTGGAGCGACGGCTCATGGAGGCATGGATCGATCGGAATCGCCCAACCGTCGCCATGGCCGAATCGGTGTGCATTCCCGCCTCGCGGCGGCGTCGGCAGGGACGCCGCATCGATCCCGGCTTGGAAGCGCGGATGGAGCGAGGTGACGACCCGGTGCTGGTTCCCCTACGCATCGCCTGGCTGGCCCCTCGCCGCGACGGTACCCGCTCGGTACACCTCGCCGACCTCCTCAAGTTGGGCGACCCCCGCGACCCAGATCTTCTTCGCCAGTACCTGATCCTGGCCCGCGCCCCCGACCGGTGCAGGATCCTCGTGGGAGAACCGGGCCGCGCATCGGAACTCACGGCGCGATGGCGGGAAGGCGTGGAGTCATCCAGCCTTTCCGAATTTGTGGCGAGAAGAGCCTGGCTGGCCTTGGAACGCGCGGAGCGACAGCTACGCGGCAATCGCTACAAGGTACCTAGGTTTGTCCACCAGGAGATCCTCAGCACTAGCGAGTTCCGCGAAGGAATCGTGCAGTTCGCTGATGAACTCGACAAACCCGAAGATACGATCTTCAACCGGGCGACCCACTATCTCCGCGAAATTGCTGCCTCCCATGACGCCTTCACGATCGACCTGGTCGCCAACGCCATCCACTGGCTGTACCGGCAGGGCTACGGCTCCATCCACTACCACACAGCAGATTTTGGCGAGATCTACTCGCTCGGGCAGCAGAACTCGCTCGTCTTCCTACCGTCGCACAAGTCGAATCTCGATCATCTCGTTCTCCAATACGTCCTCTGGGAGAACGACGCTCCGCCCAATCACACGGCCGGTGGAATCAACATGAACTTCTTTCCCATCGGACCGATCATCCGGCGAACCGGTGTGTTCTTCATCCGCCGGACCTTCAAGGACAACCCGGTCTACAAGTTCGTGCTGCGCAGCTACATCGATTATCTGATCGCCAACCGTTTCCCGCTCGAGTGGTATCTGGAGGGCGGGCGGTCACGCTCCGGCAAGTTGCTTCCACCTCGCTTTGGAATGCTGTCGTACGTCTCCGACAGCTTTCGCCGCGGCAAAGCTGAAGATGTCTTCGTGGTTCCTACCTCGATCAGTTACGACCAGATCCAGGATGTTGGCTCGTATGCGGCCGAGCAACTGGGCAAGGCCAAAGAGAAGGAGAACTTCGGCTGGTTCTTACGATCGGTCCGATCACTTCGCATGCGCTACGGCAACATCCACGTCCGGTTTGGCGAACCGATTTCCCTGTACAAGGAAATGCAGGGATCCGAATCCGACCAAGGCCTCGCCGTCCGCAAGCTGGCTTTCGAGACGATGGCCCGGATCAACCGCGTCACTCCGATCACTCCCACCTCGTTGGTGACGATTGCGTTGCTCGCCAACGAGGACCGAGCGTTGCGATGCGAAGACGTTGTCGGTGGAGTGCAGGACCTAGTCTCGTACGTCGAACGCCGCGACCTGCCCTTTACCGAACCAATCCGGCTCGATTCGACGAAGGGGGTACAGCTCGTCCTTGATCGCCTTGTCGAGCATGGCATCGTCACCGAGTACGCCGCCGGCCCAGAGACCGTTTACATGATCAAGCCAGACCAGCATCTGGCCGCGGCTTACTACCGCAACACCATCATCCACTTTTTCGTCAACGATGCCATCACCGAACTCGCCCTGCTGGCGTCCGCCGAAGGTGACGATGGGAATCGGCTGGCCGTCTTCTGGGAGCAAGTCATGGCGATGCGGGATCTACTCAAGTTCGAATTCTTCTTCTCAGAGAAGGAAACCTTCCGTGAGGAGATCTTCCAGGAGATCTCCCACCACGATCCCGAATGGGAGGCCCGGCTGGCTGGGCGGCCCGACGAAGTGCGCGATCTGCTGCGTGGATTCCGGCTGCTCACCGCTCCCTGGGTGCTCCGACCCTTCCTGGAGGCTTACCAGGTGGTGGCAGACAGCCTGACCGCCCATTCTCCTTACGTCGAGGTGGATCAACGGCGATTCATCGCGGGCTGCCTGGGACTCGGCAAGCAATACCGGCTGCAGCGAAAGATCGCCACTGAGGAATCGATCTCACAGATCTTGTTCAAGTCGGCTCTCTCGCTTGCCGACAACCGGGACCTACTTGATGTCGACGACGAGAACCTCGGAGCGCGGCGTAAAGAATTCGCAGTCGAAATCCAGGAGACGCTCCAGCGAGTGAATGCCATCGATGCCATGAGAGCTGCGCGCCGCGCCGGAATCTGATCGAAACTCCTTCAGTGAGTGAGGACCCTGCGCAAGCGCCAGATGGCCAGCGCATAAAACACCACCGCGTAGCCCAGCAGGATCCCCACATAGGGCAGGGTATCGACCAGCGTTCCCTTCTCGATCACCAGCGCATCAAAGGCTTCCAAACCCCAGGCATGCGGCGTGATATGAGCGATGTTGAACAGAGTTGGAGCGAAGTACTCCAGAATGACCAGCGGAATCATGCACCCGCCCAGGGCTGCCAAACCGAGCCCGAACAAAACCCCCAACCCCCCCGCTTGCTGATCGTTCTCGAATAGCGCCCCCATCAACATGGCTGCCCCGGAGCCGACCAGCGAGAACGCCACCAATATGGTTGCGGCACCGATCGGATCGCCCCAATCGACGTTGAAGAACACCAAGGTGCCCACCATGATGAAGAGCCCCTGCACGAGGGCGATGGCGAACCGACCCAGGCCCTCTCCAAACAGAATGGTCCGCACCGAGGTCGGCGTCGACACCATCCTCCTGGCCACACCGAGCCGACGGGTTTGGATGAGGGAAGCCGAGGCCGCCAGCGAGGTGAGGAACACGAACAGCAACAGTTGCTGTTGGGCGCTTGCGTCGAAACGGCCCAGCGCCAGGAAGCCGAGCTGCTCACCTGCCTCGCTGACACGAACCGTGACATCGGGCAGGTTGGCGGCCGCAACCCGGCCGGCGTCGAGCCCCTGATCGAACGAGCCAACGCCTTCTCCTTCGATGAAGGAGGCGGCCCGCAAGACGATGCTTTGCTGGGTGAGTGCCGACTCAACGGTGCCGCGGATGGCCTGAGTGTCTTCTTCGCTGCGGCCCACCAGGTCGACCGACACGGCAGTGCCGGCCTGTAGGCCGGCGTCGTAGTCCTCGGGGATGAGCAGACCTGCCTCCACTTCTCCCCGCTCGACGGTGGCAACCAGATCGTCGCGTGATGTGTAGGCGATGACCCGGACGCCGGGTTGCTCCTCCAACAACGTCACCAAGTCGGCAGCCAGGGGCCCTTGTCCCCCGCTGTGGACCCCCAGCCGGGGGTCAGATGATCCTCCAAAGGCCGAGCCGAGCACCAGAATGAGCAGGATCGGGAAGATGAACACCCAGAATATGTTGGAACGATCACGCAACCAACGTCGCAGGTTGGTCCCCGCAATGGTGAAGGCCTTCACGATTGCAGCCCCTTCCGCAGTCCCACCAGACCAATGGTCCCGGCCACCAAACCGAAGAGGAGCAGGGCACCGACGGCCGGCAGCACATCGCCGACATTGCCGGCGCCGAGATCGCCGAGTCCCTGCATGAACCAGGCGTGCGGGGTGACGAAACGCAGGTCGGAGAGGATGCCCCCGGCCTGGCCCACCGGAAAGAACGTCCCGCCGAGGAAGCCCAGGATAACCGCCACCATCGACGAGTAGTTCTGCGCTTGCTCGGCAGTTTTCGCAAAACCGGCCACCACCGCCATGATGCCGAGGGCTGAGATGATCCCGGCCACCACGAGGAGGAATACCCCGATCGGGTTGCCCCACTCCGCACCGAACAACAGTGTCGTGGCGACCACCAGAACCACCATGCTGACGAAGCCCAGCACAAACGACATAATGGCCTTCCCGGCGATGATCGAAGACCGGCGCATTGGGGCCGCCATCAACCGGCTGAGGGTCCCGGCGTGGCGTTCCTCGAGAAGACTGTTGACCCCGAACTGGACCGTGAAGAACAGGAAGAAGATTGCCAGCCCGGCCGCGTAGAACGTCTTCCCGGCCAGCTCCTTGTCGGAAGTTTCCACACTCTCGACCGAAACGGGCGAAGGCGTGGCCAGGGCTCGCAGCCCGGCTGCTCCCCTGTCATCCGTTCCGCCCAGACTCTCGAAGCCGGCGACGGCGATTCGAGCGTAGGTCATCTCACTGGCGAACTGCTCGGCAAAAGCTATCGCCAGCCCAGCCCCCACCCCTGCCTGGCCGCTGATGACTTCCAACGCAACTGGGTTATCCGATTGGACGGCATCGGAAAACCCTGGAGGTAACACAAAGGCCGCGTCGACGCCTTCCTCCGAGCTGAAGGGCTCCACATCGGCCAGTGCGATCGCCTCTTCACGACTGGCCGCCTTGACGATCTTGACGTCCTCGGAGGCGGCGCCAAATTGCTCCAGGCCGGCAACGAACTGGGTGGCTACAAAACCTCCATCGAGGTCGACGACTGCGTAAGTCGCCACGAACTGGAATTCCTCGATGGGGTTGAAGATCGAGCTGAATATGGCGGCCAAGCCAAGTGGGGCAATCACACCAATAATAAACGCAGACCGGTCTCGAAACCGGAGCTTGAGGTCTTTGGAGGCAATGTGCCACGCCTGTCGCATAATCAATCCCTCAGGGCGCGCCCGGTCAGATGCAGAAAGACCGACTCGAGGTTTGGTTCGTCGACATCAACCGACGTGATCGTCACCCCGGCGCCCGTCACTTTGGCCAGGATGTCCGCCAACCACTGACCTGCGTCGTCAACCACCATCTCCATGCCGCCGTCCCGCGTGCCGGCCTTCTTCACGGCCGGGACCGATGCCAGAGCATCTACTCCGGCATCGAGGGGGCCACCCGCGTCGAGCCGCACTCGATCGTGCTGGCCGACCATCTGCACAAGTTCTCGGCGGGTACCTTCGGCTTTGATCTCTCCCAGATCAATGATGCCCACCCGATCGCACAGTCGCTCTGCTTCTTCCATGTAATGCGTCGTGTAGAGGACTGCCATCCCCTCTTCGCTCAAGTGCTCGACACTTTCGAGGATGGCATTGCGGCTCTGCGGATCGACCCCGACGGTCGGCTCGTCGAGCAGCAGCAAGCGGGGTTTGTGGAGCAGTCCGATGCCGATGTTGAGGCGGCGCTTCATTCCCCCTGAGTACTCGTCGGTGCGATCGTCGGCCCGATCGGTTAGCCCGATGACCTCGAGCACTTCGGCAGCCCGGTTCTTGAGATCATTGCCGGCCATGTCGTACAGCTTCCCGAAGAAGATCAGATTCTCCCTGGCAGTCAGATCGGGGTAGATCGCCAGATCCTGTGGCACAAGTCCGATCCCGCGTTTGACTGCGACGCTCCTGGTGGTCAACGGCTCGCCATCGATGAACACCTCACCGGCGTCGCGTTCGAGGAGGCCGGTGACCATCGAGATGGTGGTGGTTTTCCCGGCCCCGTTGGGACCCAGCAAGCCGTAGGTCTCCCCTTCGGCGATCTCGAAACCAACCCCCTTGACCGCGGCATTGTCACCAAACGATTTCCTGAGATCCCGGCATTCGAGAACATTTACGCGGGCGGTCACGGAGTTACCCTCCCCGGTCTACATGCCCGTCAGCCTATGCAGAGCAGCCGCACCCGGGATAGGGGCAAAGGACCCCTTGCCAAACCGAAGATACGACAGAATGCTTGGGAGTATGCCCTTCAAAGATCGCCAGGATGCCGGGCGCCGTCTGGCCGAGCGCCTTGAAACGTTCAGAGTGTCCAGCCCGGTAGTGATCGGTTTACCAAGGGGCGGCGTGGTGGTGGCTGCCGAAGCAGCGCGTCTCCTCGGTGCGCCCCTCGACGTGGTGGTCGTCCGCAAGCTAGGAGCCCCCGGTCGCCCGGAGCTCGGAATAGGGGCCATCGGCGAGGGCGGGATCGTGGCCCTCAACCAGGAGCTGATCGACCTTTTGGGCGTCTCCGAGCCCGAGTTGGCCGCGGTAGAAGCTCGCGAGGTCGAAGAACTCAATCGCCGGGTAGCGGCCTACCGCGGTGACCGGGAAGCGGTGCAGGTTGCGGGGCGAACCGTGGTCGTAATCGACGATGGCCTGGCCACCGGCTACACCGCCCGGGCAGCGCTGCGGGTCCTCCGCAACCGAGGAGTGGCTCGTTTGATCCTCGCCGTACCCGTCTCTGCCCGGGAAACGGCCGACGCCCTCCAGGAAGAAGCAGACGAAGTGGTGGTACTGGAAGCTCCCTTTGGATTCGGTGCCGTCGGTCAGTGGTATGACGACTTCCGGCAGACCGGCGACGAAGAAGTCCTCCGACTGCTGAGGGATCAACCCGAGAAGGCCCCCCACCGTAAACAGGACGTAGAGATCCCCATCGAGGACGGCCAGCTAACCGGTCTCCTATTCGTGCCGTCGGCGCCGCGGGGCATGGTCGTATTCGCTCATGGAAGTGGCAGCAGCCGTCACAGTCCCCGAAACCAGGAGGTGGCTCACGCGCTCAACGAGGCCGGCTTTGCCACGCTGCTGTTCGACCTGCTCACCGAAACGGAGGCAATAGACCGAGCAAACGTGTTTGACATCGGTCTGCTCGCGGAGCGGGTGGCATCTGCCATCAGGTGGTTGGCCCGCTCCGATGAAGTTCCCGACATGCCGATCGGGATGTTCGGAGCGAGCACCGGCGCCGCCGCAGCGATGATAGCCAGCATCGAATCTCCGACCGCGGCCGTTGTGAGCCGGGGCGGCAGGCCCGATCTAGCCGGCTCTCGCCTCCCCGAAGTGACTGCACCGGTGCTCCTGATTGTGGGAAGCCGGGATACCGTCGTTCTCGAACTCAACAGGACTGCCGGCGAGGCCTTGTCGGGTCCCTGCGAGGTCTCGGTCGTGCCGGGAGCAGGGCACCTGTTCGAAGAGCCGGGCGCTTTGGACATCGTGGCCGGAAGAGCCATCGCGTGGTTCGAGCAGTGGTTGGATCCGGGCGATACGACGAAGCCGCCTCAAGACAAGAAGCACCCCGACTGACGCTCTTAGCATCGGATTCCGCCGCCGGTCTCCGCGCCGCAGCCGATCGGGGTGTTCCTTGGCCGAATGACTACCAGGAAGGTAGGTGCCTGCGGTAGGGCCAAAAGACCTTATGGCCGATCAGGCGCTAACCCGGAGCAGGGCCCAAACAGGCGAGTCACTCTTCGTCGATGAGGTGTTCGATGGTGCGCAGCAGCTGGGAAACTTGGAAGGGCTTGGCGATGAGACCGTCCATGTCGGCGTCGGCGAGATTCTCGTCCAGTTCCGATACCGTATCGGCGCTCATCGCGATGATGGGCACCCGTTCGCCCCTCTCTTCGGCAGCACGGATAGCGGCCGCAGCTTCGAATCCGCCCATGCCGGGCATCCACAGGTCCAATAGGACGATGTCGAAGCGATGAGTCTGCGCTGCCTCGATCGCTTCGGGGCCGTTGGCTGCGGCGGACACGCGATGGCCGCGCCGTTCCAGAATTCGTCTGGCCACCATGCGATGGGTAGGGCTGTCGTCAACGACCAAGATGTTCAGATGGCGCCTCCGTTCGCGCAACCAATGTTTGGTCACCAGCACAGTGAGGTCGAGGGGTGAAGGTCCGGAGATGACCGCCTCGATCGCCAACCGGACGTCTTCGGCCGGAATGGGCTTGGTCAGATAACCCGCCACGTTGAGGTCACGACATATCGCGGCATCACCACGCTGCCCGATCGCCGTGAGAACCATGACATGCATGGCGGCCAGGTCATCGTCGGCCCTCAGATTGACGGCGAACTCCATGCCGTCACCGTTGAGATCGCACACTGTAAGTGCAAAAGGTCGGTCGGCCAGACGGGCTTGGGTGAGCGCGGTAAGGGCGTGGGTCTGATCGGAGACGGCCGTCGGCTGCATGCCCGTGGCAGCAATCGACGTGAGCAACTTGCTCTGATTGATCTGGTTGTCGGCTACCACCAAGATCGGCAAACCTTCCAGATCCGAACGGCCCCTGGGCGGCGATGAAACCATCTCCCGGTCGACCAGGGCCAGGGGCAGGGTGACGTGGAAGGTGCTGCCATGCCTCAACTCGCTCTCCGCCCAGATCTCGCCTCCCATGATCTCAACCAACTGCCGGGAAATGGACAGACCCAGACCCGTTCCCACCGGTCGCCGGCCGTTGGGACTCCCCGCCTGCTCGTACGCTTCGAAGATCGACTCGAGCTGGTCGGCCGGGATCCCGGACCCGGTATCCGCTACTTGCAGATGCAGCACAGCCCGCAACGAATCCGACTGCTGTGCGTCCACCGCCACCGAAATTCGTCCGTCCTCGGTGAATTTCAGGGCATTACCAACCAGGTTGATCACGATTTGGCGTAGACGGCCAGGATCCCCGATGACCTGGTCCGGCACGTCGTCGGTCACGCTCAAATCGAGTTCAATCGACTTCTCTTCGGCCACCACCGCCATCGACGTCACCGTGTCGCGCAGATTGTCCCGAAGGTTGAACGGGATCTCCTCGACGTCGAGATGGCCGGCCTCGATCTTCGATAGGTCGAGCAGATCGTTGACCAGCGTGAGCAGGGCATCAGCAGAGGTGGTGACCAGCTCGACGTACTCGCGTTGCTGGGGGGTGAGTTTGGTCTCGAGGGTCACCTGGGCCATGCCGAGAATGCCGGCCAATTGGGTCCGTATCTCATGGCTGACCTCGGCCAAGAACTGTGACTTGGCGCGGCTGGCCTGTTCGGCGGTCTCAACCGCCGCTCTGAGCGTCCGTTCCACTTCCAGCCATGGCAAGCTACTGTTCTCGTCGAGCATGTCCACCGGTCCCACGCCGGGCAGGGGCCTCATGCCCCTTTACGTCCGATTCCGTTTTGAGAACTCACCCCGCGGGTATCGGCAGGTGGGAAGGCCCGGTTGAGCAAGAATCAGGATCCGGCCTCTGGAACTCGACCGTGTAGATAGTGTAGAGAGCCGAACTGGCCCTCGGTCGGCTCTGCTCAGCAGAACCACGGCTCAGTGAGCCGCGGCCTCCCTTCGGCGATGGGGATTGAATAGTCGGGCAACTCCATGATCTCGCCGGCGAGGACGGCGAACATCTCCCCGTTCTCCAGACCGGCGTTCAAGCCTCGGTCGAGCAGTTCGGTCAGCCGGGCATGGAGAGCATCTACGCGTGGGTCCGCCGCATGCCATTGCCACCCGAGCAGAGCAGGGTCGTAGGCACCTAGGTAGGGCACGAGGTCCGGAACCTCCAGGAGCAACGAACCTTTCGGTATGAGGAGGCGGATCGTCAACTGGACCGGATCCACATTCCCGACTAGGTCCTTTTCAGCCAGGAATCGAACGATGTCGTGGAGATCATCGAGTGTTGTCCATGGCGTGAAGGGCAGCCACGTCGGCCTTATTTCTATGCCTTCTCCGCGGAGAAGTTCGATGGCGGCTTCCTCATCTGCCAGCGTGTGACCCTTGGCGAGTAGATCGAGGATCTGGTTGTTGGTCGTCTCGAAGGCAGACACAACGAATAGCAGGCCGGAGGCAGCTAGTTCAGCCCACAGGGAGGCGTGACGGACGATGAGTTCAACCTTGGTGGTGACATCGAAGGTCAGTTGTGGCTGCCGCGAGTGGAGCGACCGGACTACACGAAGAGAATGCGCAGGTGCGTTGAGGAAGTCTGCGTCGCCAAACGTGATGTGTCGGGCCCCCATGTCCACCAATTGGGCGATGTCCTCCAAGACAATGTCTTCGTCGACGATGCGGATCTTCCCGTCGTACACGGCCGGAATCGGGCAATGCCGGCATCGGTGCCGGCATCCGTGACTGGCCTCGACGTAGCCGACTTTTCGACGATCGGCACCCAATTGGAGATGAGCGTACTGGTCCAGCGCCGGCAGGCTCGAACGAGCCGGCAATCGGAACCTAGTTTTGCCCAGTTCAACGATCTGGGAAGGAGGCGGGGGGGATCCTCGATCGATAGCATCTGCCCATCGCAGGAGACCCGACTCATACTCGCCCGAAATGGTGTGGTTGATCGGCGACTCGCCCTTTTCCGGGCCGAACCCAGCGTACAACCCGTATGCACAAATCGGCAGGTGTGGAATGGCCGTCTTCACGGCCCGGGCGGTCTGTGCCGCCAGCCGCATGGCGGTGTGCATCGGAGCCGAGAACGCCAAGCCGTCGCACCATTCGAGATCTTCGCGGTTGAGCTTATGTACAGAGAGATCGACGATCCTGACCTCATGGCCGGCTTCACCCAGAGCAGCCGCCGGAGACGCAACGTGCAGTGGCTGGTGACCCAGCTCGTATGTGGACACCAAAAGGACGTTCACAGAGCCGACATCGTAGGACACCCCGATGGGTATCGGGGCCGCCACTTCGGTGCTGTGCTCTTGGCTCTCCGACTGGGGTTAGCGACTTTGCGACGCTATGTTGTCATCGACCCTGCGCGGTTACCTCGTTTGTCGAGCGGGACGAACCAATCCAGGGCACGAGGACGGAGCACCGATGGCCAAAGAGAAAGATGTCATCCGAGTACAGGGGGTCGTTCGCGAGACCCTCCCATCCGCGATGTTCAGAGTGGAGATCGATGGCGGACACGAAGTCCTGGCCCGTGCGTCGGGCAAGATGCGGCGCGGTCGCTACATCCGAATCCTCCCCGGCGATCGAGTCGATCTCGAAATGTCGGCCTACGATCCGACCCGGGGCCGGATCGTCTGGCGCTACCGCTAGCGGCCTCCCCGGAACCGTTGCCACCAGCCACCATCCTCTTCGTTTGCACCGGGAACATCTGCCGGTCCCCGCTGGCTGAGGCTGTTGCCCGCCGTGCCCTCACCGCTCACTTCCAGACAGTAGACCTCAGAACTATCGGCCTACATATTGACAGCGCCGGAACCCACGCACTCGTCGGCAACCCGACCACGGCGGACATGCAAACCGCTGCCACCGAGATCGGGCTCGATCTCTCCAGACATCGCGCCACCCAGGCGGATGCCCGCTCGGTCGCCGAAGCGTCCCTGGTTTATGGCATGGAGATACAACATGTCGATTGGCTTCGGTCGCAACCACCCGGTTCGCCGATCGGCTTGTTGGGACGAACAAACATTCAGGATCCGTACGGCTCGGAGTTGTCGGAGTACCGTCGGGCTCGTATGGAGATCGTGGAGGCCGTCCGGATGCGGATACCGGAGATGATCGCTCTTGCGAGCTGATGGGCTCCGGACCCGACATGACGGCCGGAGAGTAAGCATGTTGATGCGAGTCCTCGCCGTAGTCGCCGGTCTGCTGCTCGCCTCCTGCTCCACCCCGTCAACTGTGTCCACCACCACCGCCGCGTCCTCGCCGACGAGCCGACCGGTCACCACCACAATCGCCGAGTCCCTCTCCCCCAGCCAGGTCTTCGCGGCAGTATCGCCTGCCTTGGCCTTCATTGAAACGTCGATCGGGAGCGGCAGCGGCATCCTGATTGGCGAAGCCAAGCTGCTCACCAACGCCCATGTGGTATGGCCGTCGACAGCTGCACGGGTCGTCTTCCCGGACGGGACCGAAGTGATCGAAGCCCCCGTCGTTGCCTGGGATGTGATGGCCGACCTGGCAGCGCTGGACGTCTCCGCAGCCGACCCCTTGCCCGATCCTGCCCGGTTTGGCGACGCCGAATCGAAGAGTATCGGCACTGATTTGTTCCTGATCGGCTATCCGGCCGAAGTCGAGCGGTTCCCCCAGCCAACGCTGACGTCCGGCGTGCTGTCCCGTATCAGGACCTGGGAGGTCATAGATATGACGTACCTCCAGACGGACGCGGTCATCGCCGGAGGTCAAAGCGGCGGTGCCCTCGTATCCGACCGCGGCGAGGTAATCGGGATATCGGGACTCCTGTTTGCCGAAGGGTTTGCTCTGGCTGCTTCAGCGCCGGATGTGCTGTCACGCATCGGGACGGCGCTACGGGGAGAAGCACCGGACGGGCTCACCGATCGGTTGCTCGCCGGATCAGCAGCCCCGGTTACGGAAGCCGAAGTCGAGCTGGTCAACTTCATCGATGAAGCGACGTGGATATTCTCCGCCGACGTTGGTGAAGAGATCTCCGTCGAGGCTTCCTCACCTGGGGATGTCAGTTTGGCGGTCGTATCCGCGGATGGGTTCGTGGAGTTGTTCGTCGACGACTCAGAGACGGATCTCGAAGCAGGTTCGTTTGAGGTGGTACTGGGAGCTCCTCACGTCATCGCGGTCAGCGTAATCTCAACCCGCCCGCAGTCGGCCACCGTGAAGTCCGACGTGCCCTTCCAGGCCTTCGTGGACCCGGATCACGGGCGATCCATCGCCCCAGGTGAATCGATCACCGCCAACATCGACTACCCCACCGACGTTGACTACTTCTTGATGGACTTGATCGCTGGTCAAACAGTGACGGTCGAGGTCGATTCGATGAACTTCGACGCGGACCTCGTCATCGACCGGGCCGATAACGCCGGCGAAGTGCTGGCTTCCGACGACAATTCAGGAGGCGGAGTCATGGGATGGGACCCGCTCGTCACCTTCACCGCCGAGGTATCGGCCACCTACCTGATCGGCGTGTTCGACCAGAGCGGGGTGGGCCCGGGAGGTTACTTCCTCCGCGTATCAAGGAGTTGAGCGCGCCACGTCCGGGATCGAGAACCAGAACGTGCTGCCTGCACCGGGTTGCGACTCAACTCCCACCTCTCCCCCGTGCGCCTCGACAACTCGCCTGGTTATCGCCATCCCGAGTCCGGTGCTGTTCTCTCCGCCGGTCGGCTGGGCCGACAACGTTGTGAAATACTCAAACAACGTTTGGCGATCGGCGTCCGGGAGGCCGGGCCCCTGATCGGTCACCTCCACCCTCCACGAACCTCCTTCATGGTGGTGGCTCACTTCGATCGTGCTCCCGGCCGGTGAGAACTTGACGGCATTGGAGATGAGGTTATCTAGCACTTGTCGGAGCCGCTTGCGATCGGCCTGCACCACGCCCTCGTGGTGGGACGCCAGGATCACCTTGATGTCCTTACGGGCGCCAAGATTGGCATGCCGCTGGACCGTGTCCGTGAGGAACTCGCCCAACCCGACAGATTCCCTGCGCAAATCGAGCTTTCCCGACTCGATCTTGGTCACGTCGAGGAGATCGTCAATTAAGGCCACCATGTAGCCCGCCTGTCGGTTGATATCTGACAAGAACGCTTGCCGTTCGTCGGCACGTAGGGAGGTCTCCGGGTCCGCCAGCAAGTCGGCCGACATCTGAATGCTGGCAATCGGGTTGCGAAGGTCGTGGGCCACCATCCCCAAGAATCGGCTCTTGATCTCATCGAGCCGACGCAATTCCTCATTCTGCTGCTCCACCTCGTGTTTCTTAGCGTCCAGATCCGAGGCCATCCTCCCCTTCTCCACGATCACGGAAAGCTGAGCCGCAATGCTCTGGAACACCGAAACGTGGGCCGGGTTGTATTGGTCACGGAGAGTGCTGGAAAAGAAGATGAACCCGACCGGCAATCCATTGACGACCAGGGGGCAGGTGAGCGACGACCGCAGCCCTTCCGAGACGATCAACCGGGTCGACGCGGAATCGGGTTTGCCGGCGAGGTACGCCTCGAGGTCGTTGATGATCCGGGGCTGTCCCGTCTCAAGGATGCCCTCCAAGCTGCTCCCTTCCAGCGGAGCCCGGTACCCGGCTCCGAGCTTCATGGCTTCCAGGTCCGATCGAGCCCAGCGAGCCACCACCGTCGCCCCCTCGTCCCCTATCAGTGAAAACCCAATTCTGTCGTAGGGAATAACTCCCCGAAAGCTCTCAAAAACACTGTCCAGTATCTCGTCGAGCAGAAGACCCTGGTTGATGTGGGTGGTGATACGGCCCAGATGTTCGTTTTCCAGTAGCCTCCGGTCGAGCGAGTGGGCCAGCTCCTGCAATGCAGCTCCGAGACGGCTGACCTGTTCCGGAAGCTCGGCAAACGTTGGCGCTACCCCTTCCGGCGCGCCGTGCACGGCATCGGCATCGCCGATCGTTGTGCTCACTTCCTGGGACTCCCTGAAACCGTCTGTTGTCGGACTATCGGCAGGATCAGGGGCGAGACTTGAGCGGTTCAAGTAGGGCCAGCAGCCCGATTCTCGATGCCGGCTGCCAAGGTCACGGGAGACGCCGATCTTGTGATTGTCAACGCGAGCAACACGGCGTCTTATGACCTAGCGGCCGCGATCGCTGACGAGCCGGCGGGCGCGCTGCTGCCGAAGGGTCAAAGCCATAATCAGGGTCGCTGACATGTGTCCGCGAGCGGACGGCACTATGTTGGGAAGACTCCGCTGTCGGAAAGGCACAACATGGCCGACCGCCCGCTCCGAATACCCGTTTTGCGCGGAACTGTTCGCCAGGGTGCGCGCAGCGCCCAGGTTGCCCGAGTGGTGGCTGCGCGCTTAGCCGAACGACCGGACGTAGAAACCCACCTCATCGAGTTAGAGGCTCTCGGCCTCACGAGCGACGACGAAGGAACCAGCATCAAGGACCCGGCGTTCTCTCTTTTGATGGATCGGGCAGATGGCCTGGTCATCGTCTCACCTGAGTACAACCACGGTTACCCAGCGTCTCTCAAGCACGCTCTGGATACCAACTACGCCGAGTACGTGCACAAGCCCGTCGGCCTGGTGGGCGTGTCGACCGGGGTGCTCGGCGGAGCTCGCATGATCGAGAACCTGCTGCCCGTGCTCCGGGGTATCGGCCTGGTGCCGATCCAGCGCGACGCGACCGTCGGGAACGTGGCGGAGGCATTCGACGACGAGGGAAACCTCAGCGATGAAGGGGTCCTGCGCCGCCTGGATGGCATGCTGGGGGAGCTTCGGTGGATGGCCGCCACCCTCCGCGACGGTCGGGAAGCGATCCCGGCCCAGTCCGACCTTTCAAGAGCCCACCTTGATTGCCAGAACTGCGATTCACCGATGAACCACCACGCCACCCTCATCGATGAGGAGGAAGGAGGGACCATCACCAGAGTGCACGCCTGCCCGATGTGTGGAGGAAGTCGGGTCGCGCCCGGCTGACCGCAGTCGCGTCACCCTTGCAGCGGGATGCCCCCGCCCACGTGATGGTCGATCGCTTCAAAGGTCCGGATGAATGAGTCAAGTTGCTTGCTGGAGACTTCGTCGAGTTCGTCCAGATAGAGTACCCGGCCCCAGGCGACGGCAGCCGCTCGATGGGCTACTCCGTCGGGGTCGACGACATCTTGATATGGCATGAGAAGCAAATCCCGCCCCTCGAAGTCCACCAGAACCTGGCGGAGGCCTTCGACCAGATCCGGGCAGGCCGTGTCGCAGCTATAGGCGAGAACAACCCCTCCGTCCTCGAGGTTGTGCACGTAGAGTTCTGGCGGCAACTGGATGTCGGACTCGCCCCAATTGGCCAGACTCCCCATGTGGGGACCGGAAGAGGGCGGCCGGCTGTTGTAGCCAACGTGTGGCTCATCGAGCGCGGCGAGGTGGAGGTTGCCTTGATCGGCGAAAGTCAGCCAGGGGTCGGGTGGTTGGATCACGACCAGGACGATGGCCGTCGCGACTACCAGCACCGAGCCCACCGCCAGCCAAGCGGTCCGGCGGTGGGTAGCGGCCTTGACAGCCGCGGCTTTGCGGGCGGCCTCTTCGGCTCGCCTCCGCTCCAGGGCTTTCCCTTTTATTCGTGCCATGATCCCCCGTGGTTCGTATATGAACCTGGCTCACCTGCTGCCTTCCGACACGCCAACGCAGAGGGCGGTCTGGCTATTCCGGCCTCACCGACCTCTCGAACGTGAGGATCTCGTGGGTATGAGTGATCCTGGCGACGTGCGACAACATCGCCGCTGCCGAGCACAGCTTCGTCTCGCTGAGCCATATAGCTCGCGCTAGCCGCCGGTCGTCGATCTCACCCCATACCCGATAGTGGAGGGCGATGTCGGTCCAGACCCGGGGCGGGTTTTCGGCTCGGCGACCCGCCACCTCGACCTCGAATGCGCTGAAAGGTTGCCGCATCTTGGCCAGCAGCTCCACAACGCCTATGGCCGAGCAGGTTGCCAGGCCGACCAGCAAGAGTTGCATGGGACCGGCTCCCGAGGCGTCGGGACCGGCCGCCGAACCCTCGACCCTGATCGAATGACCGGACGTAGTCGTCACGTCGAAAGCTTCACCAGCGACATGGGTGGCGGTGATGATCTTCTTCATGCGGTGAGTATGGCGCAGGGCGGCCGCTTACGCCTCGGTATCGACCCTCACCCGCACATCGAGGGCGATCGCTCCCGATCCCGGAGACAGAACGCGGAGCGGGTTGATTTCGATCTCACCGATGCGTGGGTGGTCGGAGATCAGCCAACCCAATCTGACGAGCACCTCTTCCACTGCGGTCGCGTCACCGGACGGGACACTGCGATAGCCGGGCAACCGGCGCCCCGCCCAGGTGTGGGAAAGCAGATACGCGACATCGGCTCTGGTCAGCGGCGCGAGAGCAAACTCGACGTCGCTTAGACCCTCGACCTCAACGCCTCCCGAACCGAACATGATCAGCGGGCCGAATTGGGCGTCCCGGATACCGCCCACAATGACGTCCTGTCCGGCTCGCACCATCGGCTGGACCAGCACCCGCGCAGTATCGGTGGTGAAGCCGTCCGAGAGAGCCGCCAGCTTCTCAAAAGCGTCACTAATCTCATCACGCGAGGACAGTCCTAGCCGCACCCCTCCAAGGTCGGATTTGTGAACGATATCTGGCGCATCGATTTTTAGGACCACCGGGCCGCCCTGCTTCTCGGCCGCCTCCATCGCCTCCTCCGCCGTAGCGACGGTCCTCCCGGTGGGCACCTCAATGCCGTAGGCGCCGAGTAGTTCCGCGCCCTCCACCGGTCTCATCCAACCGGGTAGTGCGCCGGCCAGGAGGCGAGCGGCTCTGTCCCGGTCGGGGGCGATGGGCTCGATTGGAGGCTCGGCGCCGAGAGTGGCCGATTCCGCCCGGTCGGCCAGGACCGCCATTGCTGCCGCGGCTCGTTCTGGAAAGCGGAAGTCCGGGACTCCGCCTGCTCGCAAACGGTCGATGGCCGGTCCAACGGTCGGGCCCCCCATCACCGCAACCAGCACGGGTTTGCGGGACGCACCGCTGACCGCGACCAACGCCGCTGCGACCTCGTCGGCAGGGAACATAGGCGGGGGTGGGAACACGACGAGGACCCCGTCAACCTCCGGTGCGGAAAGGAGCGTCTGCAGACTTGCGGCGAAGTCCTGCGGATCTGCCGACGCGAGCATGTCTACTGGGTTCGCCAAACCTGCCCCGGCGGGCAGGGAGTTTGCCAGCTCCCCCTGGGTTGCGGGCGAGAGCTCCGCCAGCAACAGACCACCGGCCTCGAGAGCGTCTGCCGCAGTTACTCCCGGCCCTCCAGCGTTGGTGAGCACTGCCATTCGCCGTCCAGCGGGGAGTGGCGCCCAGGCCAGGGCTCGGGCGGCATCGAACATCGCTTCAGTGGTTGGCGCCTGGATGACACCGGCCCTCCGGAAGGCCGCCCGGTAGGCCTCCTCACGCCCCGCTAAGGCTCCGGTATGAGAAGCGACGGCTTTCCGGCCTCCCGCAAAGCGGCCCACCTTCAAAGCGACGACCGGTTTGGCCATTCGACCGGCCTGTTCAACAAATCTGCGCCCGTCGGCAACCGTTTCGAGGTACATGGTCACCACCCCAGTCCCATCGTCGGCCGATACCATCTCCAGCGCGTCGACCTCGTCGATATCCGCTTGATTGCCAAGACTGATGAGTCTCGATAGGCCAAACCCCTGCCCGACCGACCAGTCAATCACCGCCGCGCAGACTGCTCCCGAGTGAGAGATGAAAGCCACCTGTCCCGGTTCCGGTCCCGGCGGAGCCAGGAAGGTCGTGTTGAGTCCGAGGTGGGTATCAATCGTTCCGATACAATTCGGCCCCATCAACCGCATGCCGTACTGGGTGGCGACGCTCATGCACCGCTCCTCCAGATCGGCTCCGGCCGGGCCGCTTTCGCGAAAACCTCCCGCAGCGATGATCGCGGCCTTGATGCCGCGTCGCCCACACTCGGTGAGGATGCCCGGCACTGAGGGGGCCGGCACCAGCACAACTGCCAGATCGACTGGATCGGGTACATCACCGACGGACGGATACACGTTCCGCTCGAACAGGAGCCCCGTGGCGTTGGGGTTGACGAAGTACACCGCTCCCTCATACCTACCCTCGGCAATATTCCGGGCTAGGCCATGGCCAAGTTTCCTTGGATCCTGCGACGCTCCAACCAGCAGGACCCCGCGCGGGTTGAAGAAGAGTTCGAAAGCTCGGTCGAGTCCGGGCACGAGGGCCTCCCCTCCGGGCGGTAACGGCAATGGTAGGTGGCGCTACGAAGGTACCTTCATCCGGAGTTGATAACCCTCCCAGAGGTGCCGGTCATGATTGGACGTCGCTGCGCTCGCAGCCGTAGAACGATGCTGCCACAGGCATCGACCTCGCAGTCGGATCGGCCGGCTGGGCATCTCACCCCGGCAAGGTCATTTTCGTTCTGACGTGTACTCTCAGTTCCAATGTACGAAGTTGTACCGATCGAGCAACTCGTTGCCCCCGCCTTGATTGTTGCATTCCAGGGGTGGGTCAACGCCGCCAGCGTGGGAACTGAGGCGTCAGATCACATCGCCGGTGACGGCGACGTTGTGGCGACTTTTGATGCGGACGCGCTCTTCGACTACCGATCGAACCGTCCCGTAATCGATTTCGTGAACGGGCAACTGCAGGATGTGACCTGGCCCTCCATCACGATGCGTCGCGCCCGGTACGACCGCCGCGACGTCCTCGTACTCAACGGCAACGAACCGGATTGGCAGTGGAAAGCCCTCGGGCGATCGGTTGCCGAACTCGCCACGACTCTGGGCGTGGTCGAGGTGGTGTCACTGGGTGGCGTACCCGCCGCGACCCCCCACACCTATCCGACCCCACTCTTGACGACCGCCTCCCGCCCAGACCTGATCGGTGAGAATGAACAGCTTCCGGAGGGCCTCCTGCGCGTGCCGGGCGCAGCCGTCAACATCGTTGAACGCGCCCTGACCGACACCGGTATCCCGGCGGTGGGGTTTTGGGCGCAAGTTCCGCACTACGTGGCGGCTACCTACTACGCGGGCGCAGTGGCCCTGATCGATCGGGCGGCTCGCCACCTCGGCATAACGATCCCATTGGGCGACCTCGTCGACCAGGCCGCCGAACAGCGGCAGCAGCTGGACGCAACGGTGGCCGCGCAACCAGATTCGCAGGCCTATCTGGAACGGCTGGAGACCATAGCCGCCGCTCAGGGTGAGATCCCCTCGGCCGACGATATTGCCGCCCAGGTGGAGAGGTTCCTCCGTGATGCCGCCGACGGTGAAGAGCCGTTCGGCCCCGGCGAGGTTTGACCATCGCGGTACGGATGGGAACCGGACGCCACCGCACTGTGGCTGACTTCAGGCCATAATGTCGACAATCGGGCGCGATTAGAGGAGATCGATTGCACGCCACTGTTGCAGGTCGGCGGATGACCCAGCGATCGGCGCGACTCCGTTGAGGCGCGAACTGGGCCTTTTCTCGGTCATAGCTATCAGCCTGGGAGCGATGATCGGGTCAGGTATATTCGTGTTGCCGGGGCTGGCCACGAAGATCGCCGGACCGGCGGCACCGCTGGCGTACTTCATCGCCGGCGCGATCGTCGTTCCCGCGGCATTTGCTAAATCGGAAATGGCCACCGCCATGCCCGAAGCGGGCGGGACCTATATCTTCGTCGACAAGGGTATGGGTCCCCTGATGGGAACTGTCGCCGGGTTTGGGGTGTGGTTCTCCCTGCTCCTCAAGTCGGCCTTTGCGCTCATCGGCCTTGGGGCCTACCTGGTGGTCTTTGCCGACCTGCCCGTCAAGGGCATCGCCATCGGATTGGCCCTAGGGCTAGTCCTGCTCAACGCTCTCGGTGTCAAGCAGACTGCCGGCGTGCAGCGCGGCGTCGTATTCGGAGTTCTGACGATGCTCCTGGTTCTCATCGCGTTCGGCGCATCGAGTATCGAGCTGAATGCCTTTGCCGGATTCTTCGACGAGGGACCTTCCGGACTCTTCCTCGCCACGGGAGTCATCTTCGTCTCCTATGCCGGGGTAACCAAGGTTGCCAGCGTCGCCGAGGAGGTCCGCAACCCCAATCGCAACATTCCGCTCAGCATCATGGGCAGCCTTGCATTGATGATGGTGGTTTATCCGGCAGTCGTCTTTGTGATGATCGGCGTCGTCGGGGTGGACTCGCTTTCTGGATCCGGCATCCCGGTAGTCGACACGGCTCGATCGTTCACCAACGACATTGGAGTCGATTTCGTCGCCGTGATGGCGGTGCTTGCCCTGGTCAGCATGGCCAATGCCGGTCTCCTGGCCTCCTCGCGCTATCCGTTCGCTATGAGCCGCAATGCCTTGGCCCCCCCAATCTTGCAGCGCCTCAGCAAGGCATCGGGCACACCCGTCGTGTCGATTCTTGTGACCGGTGCAGCCATGGTGCTTCTGGTTGCCTTCGTTCCGCTCCTGGAAATCGCAAAACTCGCTAGTGCCTTCCAACTGCTCGTGTTCGTGCTCGAGAATCTGGCCGTCATCGCCTTTCGCGAAAGCAAGGTGGATTGGTACCGCCCGACGTTTCGAGTCCCCTTCTATCCATGGCTCCCGATCATCGGGATTCTGGCTTGCGTGGCCCTGCTCACTCAACTCGGAACCCTGCCCCTCCTGGGAGCGGTCGGCATTACCGCTGTGGGGATTGCCTGGTACCAACTTTTCGGCCGATCGAGAGTGACGAAACAGAGCGCTTCTCTTGATGCTTTGCGCATACGGGCCACAGAAGACCTGGTATCGACGACGAACGACAGCCTTCAATCTCCCGGTTCGGCGAGCCTGCTGGTGATCATGCGCCAGGGCATCACCGAGGACCGGGAGCGCGCCGTCCTCAAGCTGGGATTGCAGTTCGTCGCTCCCGATGCCCGCGTAGGTGTAGTTCATCTCGACGGTCCGGGGCAAGCTGGAGGAAGCGTGGAGCACCATCTCGACGAAGTTGCGGCGGAAACTCTCGAGACCGACGAGGTGGAAGTCGATGAGCAGAGGACCGGCATGCGAAGGACCGCCTTGTTGGGTTCTGTTGAGGAACACGACCCGGATTTGATACTTATAGAAATACCCTCGTTGAGCCGCCGTACCCGGACCTACGTAAACGACGTGCGTTGGCTCCGCGAACACGCCGACCGGACCGTGCTCTTCTTCCACTACCAGGGACTGGCGCAGGTCAACACAATCGTGATCATGGGCTCCGGCGGACCTGCCGACGTTGCCAAGATCACCTTGGCGCACCGCATTGCCGAGAGGTCGGGAGCAACACTGAGGCTCGGGCACATGCTCAGCGAAGCCGCTTCAGACGCAGAGGCAGATTCGATTCACAAATACCATGCTCGATTGAAGGAGGTCGCCGGGATACCAACCGAAAGCAGAGTGGCCAGGGCCGCAGATCTGTTTTCGGTCCTGGATGTGCTAACAGAGGAGGCGGATCTGGTGATTCTCGGTGCCGCCAGCCGAATCTCGACCCGCTTCAGCGATCTGTCGGAAAGGATCGCCGCAACGCTCGACAAGCCCACCCTGACAGTGCGACCGGCCGTACCTCACCAACCCAGTGTTCGGCGCCGACTCCTCGAGCGGCTTATCTACTGAAAAAAAATACCTCATTCGCCGGCGCTTCCATGCCGATCACTTCGGTAACAAGAGGTATGAGCAATGCCAGGTTACGACCCTGCCCGAGAACTGGAAATGACCGAACGCAGCTGGCAAGCCATCGACCGTGAAGCTCGCCAGCCACACGTCGAACTTCACCGCCGCATCATCGAGGCACGCAACCGGGCCCGTCATAACAGCACCGACGCCCTCTTGCGCCGCATCGCCGCGACCCTAACGGTCGCCTGACATCAAGCCGTTGATTCTTGAAGCGTCGTGCTTTCGGCTCTCTCCGGTCGCACCGTGTAGAGGAATCCGATGAACATCACTACCGCCCCAACGAATTCACCGACGTACAACGCCACCGGCACCCCCGAACGCTGCATGGCGCCCCCAAACGCTGGAGCCAGCGCACCAGCGGCGATGAGAATATTTCCGATCATCCGGTTGGCGAAGGTGCGCTCTCGCCAGAATCCGAATGCCGAATAGAGTGCCCCGCCGACCAGCATGAGCACGCCGTAGATATTGAAGAATGGGGTCAACACCCGTACCCCAGCGGACGTGATGGCCGTTCCGCTCAATTCTCCTTCCAGCATCAGAGCCGGATCTAGCTCGGCCGTGAAGACTTTGAATGCAGCAAACACCGATCCGACGGCCAGCAAGGTCATGAGGATGTGGGAGAGCTTGAGGCCACCGATCGAGCGTCGAACTAAGAGATAGACCGTACCCTGACCAAGGAAAGCAGCCACCAGGATCGCTCCGAAGAGATACCACAGACGGAATATGAGAGGGCTCCAGCCCAAGAACCCGTACAGCGCTTCCATCAGGCCTCCAATCCCGTACATGACAAACCCGATCCCCCACAGCAGAAGGTAGGGAGGTCGCCGGGCGGCCCATCGCTTGAGCACCATGTAGGCGAAGGTAAAGGCGATCAAAGCCGATCCAAGAGGCAGGTACGAAGACAGCAGCTGTTCCATGAGTTCTCCTGTTCAAGCCGTGGCGACGACGTAAACCGCAAACACCAGCAACCCGAGGGCAGCCGCGGCCAGTACCGCGAGAATTACAGGCACGGTTTTGTTCCGGTCCGAACTCAAGGGGAGCCTTCCGCCGCTGGTCTGGCGAAGCTACGGCGCTCCTGTGGCGACCACAAGTCGGAACCGCCACCGAATGCTCTTTGTGGCGGCAGTGGCCGCCCGGGGTCGGTGCCGGGATTATTGTGGCGCCGGACCTTGTCAAATCATGATCCGGGCGGACCCTTCAGGATCTTGTCTCGAAACGCGGTGGCCGGTTCACCATCGCCGGGCCCGACCTGGATCCAGGTGGCACCCGCCTCAGCACATTCTTCCACCAGGTAGGTGGCCCGTCCGGGATCAACCGGCAAATCGGCATAGGTAACCACCTCATAATGCCCGTCCTGTTCCCGATGCTGATCGACGTAGCGGATGATCTCCACGAGCTCGGCG
>Ga0224512_10000797_pt1 | contig 32232 bp, 29 predicted proteins | sample SF_May12_sed_USG_4_FD_169103 | JGI IMG/M metagenome (GOLD analysis project Ga0224512, IMG submission 169103) | Sediment microbial communities from San Francisco Bay, California, United States - SF_May12_sed_USGS_13 | ecosystem: Environmental > Aquatic > Marine > Sediment | place: USA... | reverse complement strand
GCGCACGAAAGACAACCAGTTCGGGTTGGGCCTGGCGCCGCGCGCGGTCACGACCTCGACGGTTTGGCCGTTTTGCAGTTGTGTTCGCAGCGGTACGAGGCCACGGTTGATTTTGGCGGCCACACACCGATTGCCGATACCGGTATGAACGGCATAGGCGAAATCAACGGTTGTGGACCCCTTCGGCATCGGCATGATGTCGCCTTTGGGCGTAAAGACGTAAATCTTGTCCGGAAACAGGTCCACCTTGACGCTTTCGAGAAACTCCTCCGAAGTTCCGGATCGTTGCAGTTCCGCAAGGTTGGCAAGCCAGTCTCGCGCCCGTCGTTGCGGTGTCGCGTCGGACTTGTCCTCCGCTTTGTACTGCCAGTGCGATGCAACGCCGGATTCAGCGACACGGTCCATGTGACGCGTGCGAATCTGTACCTCGAGCGGCTGACCTTTGGGCCCGAACAGGGTCGTGTGCAAAGACTGGTAGCCGTTGATGCGCGGGATGGCGACATAGTCCTTGAATCGTCCGGGCATCGGTTTGTAAAGGCCATGCACGAGACCCAGCACCTTGTAGCAATCGTTGACGTTGTCTACGACAATGCGAAAACCGTAGACGTCGACGATGTCGCTCAACAAGCGCTTCTTTTCAGACATCTTTTTATAAATACTGTAAAGGTGTTTTTCGCGGCCGATGACTTCAGCCTCGATTCCCTCATCAGCCAACGTTGCGCTGAATTCCTCGGAAATCTTCTTCACCATCTGCCGTTGGTTACCCTTGCTTCGGCGCAGGGCTTTGTCGAGCACCCGATAGCGCAGCGGATAGAGGTGCCGAAAGCCGAGATCTTCCAGCAGAACCTTGAAGCGGTTTATGCCGAGCCGGTTGGCGATTGGTGCATAAATATCGAGCGTCTCGCGCGCAATGCGTGCCTTCTTACTGGCGGGCATTGCGTCGAGCGTTTGCATATTGTGCAGGCGATCTGCGAGCTTGACGAGAATGACACGTATGTCCTCGATCATGGCCAGCATCATCTTGCGGAAGCTCTCCGCCTGCGCCTCGGCACGACTGCGAAACTGAATCTGATCGAGCTTGCTGACGCCATCGACGAGCAAGGCCACCTCGGCGCCAAATTTCTCCTCGATATCCGTGATCGATACGTCGGTATCTTCGGCAACGTCATGCAGAATGGCCGCCGCAATCGCCTGCGCATCGAGATGCATGTCAGCGAGCTCCTGGGCGACCGCGACCGGATGGGAGATGTAGTCTTCGCCGGACTGGCGCTTCTGGCCGGCATGCGCGGCGGCGCCGAACTCGTAGGCCTGTATGACCATCTCTATCTGATCGGCGGGCAGATAGGACTCGAGTTTTTGGATGAGGCGCCGCAGACCATGATCGCGTCTCGACGCCCCAGGCAGTCTGGCCAGTAGTGTTGCAGCGTAGTCCATTCCCCGATCATACCCGCGTTACGCGGAATGTCAGGTGAACAGCGGCGCAGTTTCAGTCGCCGATTGAGATGCCGCGGACAGGAAGAATTTCATCTCCAACGTCGGCCTGCATGAAGTCATCAGCGCGCGGCTGCTCGATCTCTTCAAGAATCGACGGGTTTACGTGACCCTCAGCAATTTCACGCAGCGCGACCACGGTTGGTTTGTCATTCTCGAGCTCTACCATCGGGTCTGACCCGTGCGCGAGCCGACGTGCCCGTTTGGCGGCGACGAGCACCATCTCGAATATGTTTTCGATGTTGTCCAGGCAGTCTTCGACAGTAATTCTGGCCAAGTGGATTCTCCAAAGGTAAATAATGACAAAATCAGGTTGGGTTGGGTCGCAACGGAGCAAGAATAGGACGCCCCTGGAGCAGCAATCTACCCCTTATTCCAAAAAGTTATTAGGACACGATCTCGGAGACGGCGCGCCGCAGATCCGGATTGCTGGTTGCCTGTGCGTCACCGCGCCCGGCCAGCACGGCCTCGAGGTCAGCGACGGCCTGATCCAGGTCATCGTTGATAACGACGTAGTCGAATTCGTCCCAATGCGACATGTCACTGACCGCGTCGCGCAAGCGGCGGGCGATGACTTCGTCACTGTCCGTGCGGCGCTCGCGCAGGCGGCGCACCAGTTCTTCGTGCGACGGCGGCAGAATGAATATGCTCACGCATTCAGGCATTGATGCGCGCACCTGTCGCGCGCCCTGCCAGTCGATCTCCAGCACAACGCCATGACCGGCCTTGAGGTGCGCATCTACCTGAATTCGACTCGTGCCGTAATGGTTGTCGAATACCTCGGCGGACTCGAGCAAGGCGCCACCATGTCGCAGCGCATCAAACTCGTCTTTGTCGACGAACAGATAGTCGACACCGTGTGCCTCATTGCGTCGTTTCGGGCGCGTCGTGTAGGAAATGGAAAAGCGAAGCTCGGGATTGCGCGTAACCAGCGCTTTGACAAGCGTTGTCTTGCCGGCCCCTGAAGGCGCGGCGATGACGAATAGATTGGCCTCGGCGTCGCTCATTAACGATGCTACTCGACGTTTTGAATCTGCTCGCGCATCTGTTCGATGAGGACCTTGAGGTCGACCGCAGCCTTGGTCGTCTCCGCATCGGCCGACTTGGATCCCAGCGTGTTGGCCTCGCGATTGAGCTCCTGCATCAGGAAATCGAGGCGCCGGCCAACGGGTTCATCGCTCTTGAGCACCTGGGCGATCTCGACGACGTGGCTTTCCAGCCGATCAAGTTCTTCATCGACATCGAGTTTCTGTGCGATCAGCGCCAGCTCCACCTCCAGCCGCGCGGGATCGGCCTCGATGTCGAGACGCTCGATGCGCTCACGCTGTTTCGCATGCGCCGCAGCCAGCACGTCCGGCAGGCGCTTGCGCACTGCTGCAGCGAGCGCCGAAATGTCCTTGCAGCGCGATTCGAGCATCGCCGCTATGCGCTCGCCTTCGCTTGCGCGCATCGCAGACATCGCCTGCAACGCCTGATCCAGCAATTCGCCCGCATCTTTTTGCAGCGGCTCGGAGTCGATCTGTGTTTCGGCAATAACACCGGGCCAGCGCAAGACATCGATAGCATTGGGCGCCGACGCGTCAGGCAATGCTTTGCGTATTTCTGTGACCCGTGTACCGATCAGCTGAACCAGATCTTCGTTAAGCTGCATCTCAGCTCGTTGATCAAGGTCACGCCGTAAATGCAGGGCACACTCGATCTTGCCGCGCTTGAGAGCGGCGGAAACCTGTTGCTTGAACGCCTGCTCTATGGGCCGAAATTCCTCAGGCAAGCGGAATTGCACGTCGAGGTAACGGTGATTGACGGCCCTCAATTCCCACGTCAGAGTGCCGACGCCTGATTCGGCAGACTGCCGTGCAAAGCCTGTCATACTGTGTAACATCGATTCATTGTTATTGAAGAAACTAACGCCCGCAACCGCTATGCAAGTCGAATACGCGAAAGTCTCTGCACTTGGGGATCGGTCTGACAACCAGGATCGGGCCGCGGTCGTTGTTGCGGACGATGCTGCGCTGATGCTCGTGTTTGACGGTATGGGCGGCCATTCCGATGGCGCGCGCGCTGCCGAGACCGGATTGAAAGTCGTACAAAACCTTTTCATGGCGTCGGATCTGCCAATATTTGATCCGCAAGGATTCCTGTACATGGCGTTGGCGCGAGCCCATGATGAGGTTGTCAGCCTCGGCGAAGCCGTCGCGGTTGATTTTCGACCGCGGGCCACCTGCGCCGTGTGCCTCGTTCAGGAAGGCGGCTCGTTCTGGGCCCACATCGGTGACAGCCGCATCTATCAGGTCCGCGACAACCGTGTGTTGCAGCGTTCACGAGATCACAGCCATGTGGAGGTGTTGATCCAGGAAGGCGCCATTACTGAAGAAGAAGCACTGGATCACCCAATGCGTAACTTCGTCGAGTGCTGCCTCGGTGGTGACGCGCCGGTGCCGGATATGAGTATCACCGCCAAACAGGCGCTGCTACCGGGCGACGTGTTGCTAGCCTGTTCGGATGGGCTATGGTCGGGATTGGCAGACGCCGACATGGCCCAGATTGGTGCGCCGGGGGAGAACAACCTCGCGCAGAATCTGAAAAGCCTGAGTATCCAGGCGCTCACCGCGAATGCGCCATACAGCGACAACACCACCGGCACCGCGCTGAGGTGGATGGGCGCCTGAAACCCTGATCGGAGTCAGCGCCCTTTTCGCAATAAAGGGCGCTGACCCCTCAACAAATGGAGAATGATGATGCGCCCAAGTGGCCGCAATGCCGACGAGATGAGAATTGTCCGGTTCACGCCGGACTACACGGACCATGCCGAGGGCAGCGTGCTGGCCCAATTTGGTGATACCAGGGTGCTGTGTACGGCCAGTGTCGAGAATCGTGTTCCGCCCTGGATGCGCGGCAACGGCCGGGGCTGGGTAACCGGCGAGTACGGCATGTTGCCCCGAGCAACGCACACACGATCCGCGCGCGAGGCAGCACGCGGCAAGCAGGGAGGCCGGACGCTGGAGATTCAGCGTCTCATTGGGCGCTCATTACGTGCGATCACCGACCTCGAGGCCCTGGGCGAGCGCACGATCACCCTGGATTGTGACGTGATTCAGGCCGATGGCGGGACGCGCACGGTGTCAATCAGTGGCGCTTATGTGGCGCTCGCGTTGGCCATGCAGCGCGTTTCCGGTAATAAAGCCATGCGCAAGAATCCGCTCTATGGACAGGTCGCAGCGGTGTCCGTTGGCATCTACAACGGGACCCCTGTTCTCGACCTCGATTATGCCGAGGACTCCGAAGCCGAAACTGACATGAATATCGTGATGAATGAGGCAGGCAATTTCATTGAGGTGCAGGGTACCGCCGAAGGTCACGCGTTCACCGACGGCGAATTTACTGAGATGCTCGCGCTCGCCAGGAAAGGTATCGGTGAGATCATCACGGCGCAGAACGACGTCTTATCAGGTTGAAACCGGTGCTGCGTCGGCCGGGCAAAATCGTCATGGCCAGCAGCAATGCTGGCAAGCTACGAGAAATCGCGAGCATCCTCGGTGACCTCGGTATCGCGGTCGTGCCGCAATCGGACTTCAACGTTGACGATGCGGACGAAACCGGTGCCACGTTTGTTGAGAATGCGCTGATCAAGGCCCGGCACGCCGCGAAAGCTACGGGCCTGGCGGCCATTGCTGATGATTCGGGGCTTGCGGTTGATGCTCTGAACGGTCGGCCGGGCGTCTACTCGGCGCGGTATGCGGGCGCGGATGCGGATGACGAGAAAAATATCGACAAGTTGTTGGCGGAGCTGGACGGCCTCGCAGACGAGCAGCGTGGCGCCGCTTTTCATTGTGCCGCGTGCCTGGTGCTGCCCGATGAGCCCGAAGTGATAGTGGCAGAAGGTGAGTGGCGAGGCCGAATACTGCGGGCGCGTCGCGGCGACGCCGGCTTTGGGTACGATCCGGTCTTCTTTGATCCGGAACTTGGTTGCAGTTCCGCGCAACTGAGCGCCGCGCAAAAGAACGCCCGGAGCCATCGCGGTCAGGCGTTTCGCGAGCTGGCGCGCAAACTTGGCGAGCTGCAATGGAAATGAAGTCGCTGCCGGTATTGCCGCCGCTGTCGCTCTACGTGCACCTGCCGTGGTGCGTCCGCAAGTGCCCTTACTGCGATTTCAATTCCTACACCGCCGCTGCCGATGCGCCCCGCGAGCGTTATCTCGATGCGCTGATCGCCGATCTTGACGCCGAAGCAGCGCGCGCCGCCGGCCGCGAACTCATCAGTATTTTCCTGGGCGGTGGCACGCCGAGCTTTTTTACGCCGACACAAATTACGCGACTCCTGCGCGGGGTTGCCGAGCGGTTTGACAGTACCGATGGCATCGAAATCACGATGGAGGCGAATCCCGGCACCGTTGAGTGTGGCGATCCGGCCGGATACCGGCGGGCCGGTGTCAATCGTCTGTCGATAGGCGCACAGAGCTTCGCAGCGGAAGCGCTGCAGGTGCTCGGGCGTATTCACACGGTGGCGGACATCAGGCGCTCGGTTGCGGAGGCGCAGGCGGCGGGTTTCGACAACATCAACATCGATCTGATGTACGCGCTGCCCGGGCAGAGCACGGCCGATGCAGTGCTTGATATCGAGCGGGCGGCGGAGCTCGAGCCGCAGCATCTGTCGTGGTACCAGCTGACCCTGGAGCCGAACACGGTATTCCACGCGCGGCCGCCATCCGGGCTTCCCGATGAAGACCGGGTCGTCGAGATCCAGGGTCAGGGAGAGAGCCGCCTGGCGGAGCTGGGCTATGAGCAATATGAAGTATCGGCCTATGCGCGCGATGCCCGGCGCTCGGTACACAACATGAATTACTGGTCTTTCGGTGACTATCTGGCCGTCGGCGCCGGGGCACACGGCAAGATCTCGACAGCCGAGGGAGTCTGGCGCTACGCGAAACCCGCAAATCCCAGGCAGTACATGGAATGCATTGAAGGAGGCGACTACAGCGCGGACCTCGAGCCAGTTTCCGCCGCCGACCGCTTGTTCGAATTCATGCTCAATGCTCTGCGGCTGACGGACGGTTTCGACGAATCGTTGTTTACGGCGCGAACCGGCCTGTCAATCGAGGCATTGCATGCGCGGCTCCGGACACCACAAGACAAGCATCTGATCACTCGAACAGCCGGTCAATTCTGGTGCGTGACGGCCCTCGGAAGACGATTTCTGAATGATTTGCAGGCAGAATTCCTGCCGCCATAGCTTGTTCTCTTATTCACAACGTGCGGTGGATGCCTGTTTTTTCAGTACAAGACGCGACGCAATTCACTTTGAGTGTCGCGAAAGCACTATAACTCGTTGTTTTTAATAACTTTATAAAAGTGGCCAGAAAGTAGGCATTTTAATAACGGTGCTTGAAAATCCGCACCTTAGGTCACTCACTCAATTTTCTTCCACAGACTTATCCACAGGATCTGTGGATAAACTGCCGGGCCTCGGCGGGGGCTTGCGGCGATGGCCGCTTCGCTATATATTACGCGACCTTTTCGCACTCTCGAGTGCCCTGGAGAGCAAGCCATGAAAGCCGACATTCACCCGAACTACGCCGACATCAAGGTGACCTGTAGTTGCGGTAACGAGTTTACGACGCGTTCCACGCTCGGCGAAGACCTCTTAATCGAGGTGTGCTCATCCTGTCATCCTTTTTACACCGGCAAGCAGAAGATTGTCGATACCGGCGGTCGTGTCGACAAGTTCCGCCGCAAATACGGAATCAGCTAGGGGTTCACCCTGATTGCCCGTATCTTCGGGTAACTGCTAGCCTGTATTAAAATGACGCGCCGCCACGACGGGTGGGGCGTCGTTGTGGCTGTAACCCTGTATTGGGCCACTGGCCCGCCCACCAACATGAGCCCGAGGAAGACAATGACTAAGGACGCTTTCCGCCTGACAAGCCCCAACGGCACGGAGATGGAGTTACCAATACACACCGGCACGGTTGGACCCGATGTAATCGATATTGGCAAGCTCTACAAGGAGCAGGGTGTATTTACCTTCGATCCAGGTTACGTATCGACGGGCAGCTGCCAATCCGACATCACCTACATCGACGGCGAACAAGGCATCCTCATGTACCGGGGATACCCGGTGGAGCAGCTCGCTGCGCATTCGAGCTTCCTCGAGGTCTCTTACCTGCTGCTGCACGGCAATTTGCCGACGGAATCCGAGCTGCAGGCATTCGATACGACGATTCGGACGCACACCATGCTGAACGAGGGCATGCTGAATTTCTTCAAGGGGTTTCGCTACAACGCGCATCCGATGGCGATGTTGTCAGCGGTTGTCGGCTCGATGTCGGCTTATTACCACGAAGAAATGGATGCGAGTAATCCGGATCACCGCGATATTTTTGCTCACCGAATTCTTGCGAAGCTGCCGACCATCGCTGCGGCCGCGTACAAACTCAATAGCGGGCAGCCGTTCATGTACCCCCGCAACGACCTCAACTATTGTGAGAACTTCCTGCAAATGCTGTTTGCCGTACCGGCGGAGCCGTACGAGATCGATCCGATTTCCGCAGAGGCGCTGGACCTGCTTTTCATTCTGCATGCCGACCACGAGCAAAACTGTTCGACGTCGACGGTGCGCATGGCCGGCAGCTCGGGTGCCAACCCATACTCGGCCATCGCGGCAGGTATTTCGGCCTTATGGGGCCCCGCACACGGCGGCGCAAACGAAGCCGTGCTGAAAATGCTCGAAGAAATCGGCGACACAAGCCAGATCAAGAAATATGTGGCCAAAGCCAAGGACAAGAACGATCCCTTCCGACTGATGGGATTCGGTCACCGTGTTTACAAGAACTTCGATCCTCGCGCGACCATTATTCGTGACATGGCGCACAAGGTGCTCGAGAAGCTGGGCCGGGAGGATACGCCGCTGTTCGACCTTGCGCGCGAGCTCGAGCAGATTGCGCTGCAGGACGACTACTTTATCGAGAAGAAGCTGTACCCCAACGTTGATTTCTACTCCGGCATAATCTATCGCGCCCTGGGCATACCGACCTCGATGTTCACTGTCATGTTTGCGATCGGCCGCTCCGTGGGCTGGACAGCTCATTGGCGCGAGATGATCTCCGATCCGCACGGCCGCATCAGCCGACCACGACAGCTGTATACCGGACCGACACAACGGGACTACGTCGCAATAGAGAAGCGCTGATCGCAGGGGACCAGGTCGCGGCCTATCTTTCGAGCAGGCTTCGAACCGCTTTCGAGTCGGCACGCCGCATCGGCCTGCCGTCAATCGGGCTGATCGGCGCCTGACGGATGCCGTCCACCGGGAAAACAGTCGCCTCAATGCGTGCCATTTGATGATCGAACTCGAAGCCGGCGAATGTACAGGATGTCGCGCTGCGACCCGGGCGTGTCTTGAGTCGCCGCTCATACGGTCGGTAACTGTAGCCTGAGTTCGCAAGCTGCATGGCAACATGCTCCGCACTGTCCGCAAAGACATGCAGGTTGACCGATGAGTTTTCGTCGGCAGTGCCGCTCAGCACCGGACCGACGAGTCGCGGCGTGAATACGACCAGCAGTTCCATTGCCGACAGGGCAATCTTGCGCATGCTGTGCAGGAAATCACTGTGAGATTCGCGGCCGAACAACTGCAGGTGATCACTGACTGCCCGCTCGATTTCAGAATTGCGGGGTAAAGACCCGCGCGAGTTCAGGCCAAGCCTCTCAGCGGCCTTGATCTTCGCTGCGCGATAGTCGCGCAGCCCCTGATTGACGATGATGCGGGCCGCCTCCTGTGCGAGCATCTGCCGGGTCCGGTCGTCACCGTTAGTCTTCTTTCTCGGCATGGCGCTAGAAAAGAGACTCTGGCTCTTGCTGGCTTTCGTCCTCGGGGCGAGGGTCGGTCCCGGCAGCGTCATTAAATATGTTCGGCACGTCCCGCACGTTGTCGCACTCGGGTATGTGACCTTCGCGGAAGTACTCGAAGAGGGTGTTAGGCTGACCAACACCGGCCGGGCAGCCGGTCTCGCGATCGATACGCGCCGAGACGATGCCGTCCGGCATTGCCATTTGATGATGCGGAACCCCCTGCAGAGCGAGTCGCATGAACTCGATCCAGATTGGCAAAGCGGTTCGCGAACCTTCTTCACCGGGACCGAGCGGCAGGTCGTCGTCATAGCCAACCCACACGACGCTCGCGATGTCGCCGTTGAAGCCAACAAACCACGCATCGCGTTGATCATTGGACGTACCGGTTTTTCCGGACAGGTCACGACGGCCGAGCACAAGTGCGCGCCGCCCGGTACCACGGCGGATAACGTCACGCATCAGGTCCTGAATGAGGAACGCATTCTGCGCACTTATGGCCCGCGGAGCGGCGTTGACGTTAGCAAAAAGCTCGGGCGCTGCTGCAGCATCAGGTCGGTAGTCAAGCGCGACATCGGCCATTTGCTCGAGCGGAAACTCCTCGGAGGGGCCGGCATCGGCATCGTCGGGGTCGACCTCACAGGGTGCGCAGACGACCAACGGATCGGCGCGATACAAGGACTCACCACCGGGCCCGAAAATCGAGTCGACGACATACGGCTTAACCGCATAGCCGCCATTGGCGAATACTGCGTACCCCTGCGCCATGTCGAGCGGCGATGCGGAACCGCCACCCAGGGCGAGCGACCCGTTGTGTGGAAGTGCGGCGTCACCAAACCCAAATTTCTGAATGTGCCTGACCGCATTGCCAACGCCGGTTTCAAAAAGCAGCAGCCGCACCGACACCAGATTCATCGAGCGGACGAGCGCCTCTCGCAGGCGGGTTGGTCCGTAGAATCGGCCGCTGTAATTAATCGGTCGCCAAACGGCTTCGAGTTCGGACGAGCTGATGACTATCGGCGCGTCGAGTATAACCGTCGCGACCGTGTTGCCATGCTCGAGCGCGGCCGAGTAGATGAATGGCTTGAAAGACGAACCCGGCTGACGGTAAGCCTGCGTCGCGCGGTTGAACTTGCTGGTCGCGAAGTCGAAGCCACCGGACAGCCCACTGATAGACCCATCACGCGGGTCGATGCTGACGACAGCGCTTTGAGCCTCGGGTACTTGTGCCAACGCCCAGCTTTGATTTGCCGTCGGCATGACCAGCACGACATCGCCGACAGCCAGCACGTCGTTGACAGTCTCGGGTTCGGGGCCCGTCGTTTCCCGGTCAATGAACGGCCTGGCCCAGGATAGCCCGGACCACGGAACCGTCAGGTTCGTGCCATTGGCAGTGATGGTCGTCGCACTATTGCCGGCTTCGTCAATCGAAGTGACCAAAGCCACCGCCAAGCCGCCCGGAGCATATTGCTCCAGTGTCTGCCGAATCTCCGCGGGCCACTCCTCAAAAGCCGTCTCGAGTAACTCCGTGGTCAGCTCGAAATGGGTCAGCGGACCGCGATAACCGCGGCGTCGCGAGAACTCCAGGAGACCGTTCCTGAGTGCGTAGTCCGCGGCAGCCTGCAATCGTGAATCGAGCGTTGTGACAACCTGGTAGCCGGCTGTGTATGTGGCTTCGCCAAAACGCGACAACATATCACGCCGCACCATCTCAGCGACGTAAGGTGCCGACAGTTCGACAGCGGCGCCGTGCATGTGCGACTCGACCGGATGGGCTATCGCGTCTTTGTATTGTTGCTCATCGATGTAGCCGATGTCGCGCATGCGGCCGAGCACATAGCCGCGGCGCATCTCCGCGTTCTCCGCGCTGCGTACCGGGTTGTACCGGGACGGCGCCGGGAGTACCCCGGCGAGCGTCGCAGCTTCGGCGACGTTGATGTCATTGAGCGGTTTGTTGAAGTAAACCTGCGCGGCGGCGGCAACACCGTAGGCGCGCTGACCAAAGAACATCTTGTTAAGGAACAGCGCCATGATTTGTTGCTTGGAGAATTCATTCTCGATGCGCACGGCGAGCGAGGCTTCCTTGAATTTGCGCTCCAGGGTCTGATCCAGTGACAGAAAGTAGCTCCGTGCAAGCTGCTGAGTCAGAGTGCTGCCACCGCTTTCGATGTTGCCCGTCGACAGTAGTTGAAACAATGCTCTGAGTATGCCGCGATAATCGATTCCAGGATGTACCCAGAATCGCTGGTCCTCGGCCGCGACAAAAGCGTCGACGACATGCGAAGGTACGTCATCGTAGGTGATAAGCACGCGGCGCCGTTCGCCAATTTCGGAAATCAAGCGGCCGTCGCGGCTGAAAATGCGCAACGGAATTTGCAATGGGATATCGCGAATCTTTTCGGCCGCCGGCAACGCCGGTTCAACGTAGTAATAGGCACCTACAACGGCGGCGACGCCGCCGATTGTTGCGCAAACGCCGAGGCCGACGACGATTATCGTCGAGCGGATGAGGCGCGACCTGATTTTGAGACGGCCGTTTTTGAGGGATTTGCTGGGGCTTTGCATAGTTGTAGGTGCTGGTTGGACCGCTTATGGGGCGAACGCTGCGCGCAGCATCGCCGATATTGTCCATTAGTACGTGTGCTGATGTCCGTTTTGTGCAGAAAACATGGCATTTCGCAGGCAAATGCCCCGTGAACCCGATCATACGGCGGCTGATCATAGCGAGGTTGCGCCGGAGCCCGCAATAATGGCCAAAAGACACTGTGTTCTGGTCGTCCCTTCGGGGTACCGACCAGTTCACGGAATAAGCACAGCCTGACGCTTACCATATGGATCGTTGGATCGTGAACAAAGTCACGTTTTATTTAACATTTTGTTGATATATAGTTAAATCGAATTGCTGAGGCCGAGACTACATTTGGCTCGCAACTTACCGACCTAGAAGGAAAAATACGTGCTGTTCGGCAAAAAAACTCAACCGCTGTTGGGCCTCGATATCACGACATCCTCGGTCAAGCTGATCGAGCTTTCCCAGAGCGGAAAGCGGTTTCGTGTGGAGTCCTATTCGGCGGAGCCCACGCCACCAAGTTCGGTCAGTGAAAAGGCAATTGTTGATGCCAAGGCCGTTGGTGAAGCCATACGTCGTGCCGTGAAACGCGCCGGTGCCAAAGCGACGGATGTCGCTGTGGCTATCAGCGGCGATGCGGCGATCACCAAGGTCATTCAGATGCCGTCGAGTCTCTCCGAGAGGGATCTCGAAGGTCAGGTCGAAATTCAGGCTGACCAGTACATTCCGTTCCCGATGGAAGAAGTCAGCTTCGACTATGAAATTGTCGGTCCGAACGAGAAAGACCCCGAACTGATGGATGTTTTGCTTGTCGCCACTCGTACTGACAACGTCGAGCAGCGCGAAGCAGCCGTTAACGCAGCGGGCCTTACAACGCATGTCGTCGATGTCGAAGCGTTTGCGCTCGAGAATGCCTGCGCGTTGCTAAGCCATCAAATTCCCGAAGGTGGTATAGGGCAGTCCGTCGCGGTCGTCGACATCGGCGCCAGCAGCACGACATTCAGCGTACTGCAGGATCTCAAGGTCATCTATACACGCGACTTCAACTTTGGCGGGCAGCAGCTCACTGAAGAGATCATGCGTACCTATGGTCTGTCGATGGAAGATGCAGGCCGGGCCAAGAAGCAGGGTGGCCTGCCCAGCAACTACCAGCCCGAGGTGCTCGAGCCGTTTATTGACGATATGACACAACAGGTAAGCCGCTCCTTGCAGTTCTACCTGGCCTCAGGCGGTGGTCGCGAGCAGCCGGACATGATCCTGGTTTGTGGCGGTTGCGCCAACATACCGGGTATCGCCGACGTGATATCGAGTCGCGTGGGCATCCCCACCGAAATCGGTGACCCACTTGGCCAGATGAAAATTTCATCGAAGGCAAAATCGCAGGGGGTGCACAAAGATGCAACAGCACTTCTTACCGCGTGCGGCCTTGCACTGAGGAGCTTCGACTAATATGCCACGTATTAATCTACTCCCATGGCGCGAGGCGGAACGCAAGAAACGCCAGCGCGACTTCGGCGTTGCAATGGCCGGTGGCGTCGTCGCTGCGATCGCCGTTGTTTTGCTCACGATGTTTGCCTACTCACAAATGATCTCCGCTCAGGAGGCGCGTAACGCACGACTGACGAGCGAGATCAAGGAACTTGAAAAGAGCATTACCGAGATTGACGGGCTCGAGCGCCAGAAAGAACGCCTGCTGGCGCGCATGGAAATCATCGAGCAGCTGCAGAAGAGCCGACCCGAAATCGTGCACTTGTTTGATGAGATAGCACGACAACTTCCGGAAGGTGTCTACCTGACCGGTCTGAAACAGACGGGTACGCGTGTCGAGGTTCGCGGTGTCGCGCAGTCGAGTACTCGTGTCTCGGCATTGATGCGGCAGATTGATGCGTCTGAGTGGATGGCCGATCCGGAAGTCGATCGCGTTGAAACTACACAGTCGGGGGCATCGCGCCAGGCTGAATTCGTCGTGTACCTGAAACAGGAAAGCAAAGGCGAAGACGATATGGAGATCGGGCGATGAATCTTGTTGAAGAGCTGAGAAGCCTGGATGTCAATGACGTTGGTCGCTGGCCGCTTGTCTTCCGTGCTGCCGTTATCGTCCTCGTTTTCCTTGTCGTGGTTGGCCTGGGCGTTTACTGGACGATCGTCAAGGACAAGGCGCCACAGCTAACGCGTGCGCAGGAAGACGAGCAAACGCTGCGCGTTACGTTTGAAAACAAACAGCGCAAGGCCGCAAACTACGACGCCTATAAGGCACAACTTGCGCAGATAGAGCAATCGTTCGGCACAATGCTGCGGCAGCTTCCCGGTGAAACCGAAATTCCCAGTCTGATCGTCGATGTGTCTCAGACCGGGCTTGCTTCGGGCTTGCGCGAGAGGCTGTTTCAGCCGCAACCGGAAATTCCGCGAGATTTCTACGCGGAAAAACCGATCAAGATTCGTTTGTCCGGTGGCTACCATGAGATCGCAAATTTCGTTAGTGGCGTTGCCGCACTGCCGCGCATCGTGACGCTACACAACATCAACATCTCACCCGAATCCGGCGATAATTATGACGAGCTAAGCATGGAAGTGACGGCGAAGACCTATCGTTATCTGGAAGAGGAGGCAGACTAATGCGAAATGCTTCTCTGACAATCCGCAATGGCCTGCTGATGGCGCTGCTCGTCCTGGGTTTGACGGCGTGTGGTGCAGACATGGACGACCTCGATCAGTACATCAATGAGATCAAGGCAAAACCGGGTGGCCGCATCGAACCACTGCCCGAGATTACGCCCTATGAGATCTTCACGTATGTGGCCGACGCAGAAGGTGTGCGTTCACCGTTTATTCCCGATACACCGCAAATCGCTCAGGGTCCGAACGGCGGGATCCGGCCCGATTCGGCTCGTAGCCGCGAATTCCTCGAAGGTTTTCCGCTCGACACATTATCCATGGTCGGCACTCTGTATATCGGCGAAACTATGTATGGGCTCGTGCAGACTTCTGACGGCCTGATTCACCGCGTCGTACCCGGCAACTTCCTGGGACAAAATGACGGACGGATCAACGAAATCAATGAATCTGAAATCGAACTTATAGAAATTATTTCTGACGGGATCGGCGGCTATATCGAAAGGGATGCCGCCATAAGTCTCTCGGACTGATGCCTGAATGGAACTGGGAGTAATTGGAATGATGCTCAAAATGAAACAGGTGGTCGGATGTAGCGCCATGCTAAAACTGACTGCGTTGGCACAGGTCGCGTTCCTGTTGTTTGTGGGATCTGCCGCAAGCGCGCAGGAGGGTAACCGGCTGCAGGACATTCAGGTTCAGAGTCTGCCCGGACAGCGAGTAGAGCTGAAATTGATCATGACGGGAACGGCCCCCCAGCCGCTCGCATTCACGATCGAAGACCCGGCAAGAATCGCGCTCGATCTGCCCGATACAACACTTGGACTTACGTCACGCCGCCGTGATGTCAATCTTGGTCCCCTGAATACGATTTTGACGGCTGAAGCCAATGGGAGAACTCGTGTCGTCCTGAATCTCGGTTCGATGGTTGCCTATGAGACTCGTGCAAGCGGTAATACGGTGACAATCACTTTGGGTGATGGTGAAGAGTACAGTGCTGGAACAACCCAGTTCGCCAGCAATGTCGCGTCACCACAGTCGTATGCAGGTTCCGGCAGTGCGCGTGCAATCACGAGTGTCGATTTCCGACGTACCCGCGATGGTGGTGGTCGTGTGGTCGTCAACCTGACAGATTCCTCGACACCCGTTGATATTCGGCAGGAAGGTGGCCGTGTTGTTGCCGTCTTCAAAGACACTGATCTGCCGGCAGAATTGATGCGACGCCTTGACGTCATGGATTTCGCGACGCCGGTTACAACCGTCGATACGCTGCGGACCAACCTCGATACACGAATCGTCATCTCGGCCGAAGGCAAGTATGAGCAGCTTGCTTATCAGTCCGATAACGAATTCACGATCGAAGTCAATCCGGTCACTGCGGAAACCGAGGAAGGCTCCAACCTGTTCTCGGAGACCAAAGAATACGAAGGTCAGCGTCTGACGCTGAACTTCCAGGATATTGAAACGCGCGCCGTCTTGCAGCTGCTTGCCGAAACATCAGGCCGCAACATCGTTGTCTCCGACACCGTTCAGGGCAACGTGACGCTGCGCCTGAGAAATGTCCCGTGGGATCAGGCCCTCGATATCGTTATGACGACAAAGGGCCTGGACATGCGCCAGAACGGCAACGTCATTATCGTTGCGCCAGCCGAAGAAATCGCTGCACGCGAAACGGCTGATCTGGAAGCGAAACAAGCAATTGCCGAACTGGAGCCGTTGTACTCAGAGTTTCTGCAGGTCAATTACGCGAAGGCGAGCAGCCTGGCTGATTTGATAGCCGGCGGCGGCGGCAACGCATTGTTGTCCGATCGCGGCAGTATCGCCGTCGACGATCGCACCAACACCCTGCTTGTACAGGATACGGCGGATCGTCTGATCAATATTCGCCGCATGGTAGCGACGCTGGACATTCCCATTCGCCAGGTTTTGATCGAATCGCGAATTGTCGTCGTAAACGACGACTTTAGTCGCGACCTCGGCGTTCGCCTGGGCGTCACAGCGTTCAATGAGAACAGCAGCGATGGCGTCACGGTTATCTCCGGATCGGGCAGTGGTACGGACACGATGGTTGGATCCGTACTCGACAACCTCGCTGATCCGGGCAACGGAACGATTTACCCGATCGAGTTGCCGACACTGAGCAACCGCTACAACGTGAATGTTCCCATCGCGGACGCGGCCGGGCGTTTCGCACTTGCGGTACTGGAGAGCGATTATCTGGTGGATCTTGAGTTGACGGCGCTTGAAGCAGAGGGTCGAGGCGAAATCGTCTCCACGCCGCGCGTCATCACGGCGAACCAGAAGGAGGCTCGCATCGAACAGGGTGTGGAAATTCCCTATCAGCAGTCCGCGTCATCAGGCGCCACGACGATTCAGTTCAAGAAGGCGGTACTGAGCCTGACCGTTACGCCGCAGATCACTCCGGACAACAACATCATTATGGACCTGACCGTTCACAAGGATAGCGTTGGCGATATTATCTCGACCGGTGGCCTTGGCGGCACGGTACCCAGTATTGATACTCGTGCCGTAGAGACACAGGTGCTTGTCTCTGACGGACAAACTGTTGTTCTGGGCGGCATCTACGAGACGGAGCGTCGTGAGACAATCAACAAAGTTCCATTCCTCGGCGACATACCGTTCCTCGGCAGACTGTTCAAGAGCAAGACGCGCATCGACAACAAGGCGGAGCTGTTGATCTTCGTAACACCGAGGATCCTCGAGGAAGGCTCGAACATTTACTAGGAAAAGAGGGACAGGCGCCCTGTGTCCTATGACGAAAGCCAACCTTCGGGTTGGCTTTCTCATTTAGCCAGACTGCACGCGTTATGAGAAAACCGCAAAACCTGTTTTTGATTGGCCCGATGGGCGCAGGCAAATCGGCTGTTGGCCGCCAGCTGGCGCGCATGCTGCACATGAGTTTCATGGACAGCGATGACGAAATTGAGGCTCGCACCGGCGTCGATATCCCCTTTATCTTCGAAAAGGAAGGAGAAGAGGGGTTTCGCAAGCGCGAAGCGAAGGTCATTGACGATCTTTCGAGAATCGAGGGCCTGGTCCTCGCCACCGGCGGTGGCGCTGTTATAGACCCGCAAAATCGCAGCAACCTGGGCGCGCGCGGCTTCGTCGTGTATTTGTATACCACGGTAGACCAGCAGCTTGTTCGCACACAGAAAGGTCGGGAGCGGCCGCTGTTGGAGAACGGCGATCGCAAAAAAATTCTCGACGAGCTCATGCTGGAGCGTGACGCACTGTACCGGGAAATCGCGGATCTGATCGTCGAGACCGATGGCCGTAAAGTCAAAGCTGTCGCCAACGATATTCTCGAGAGACTATAACGCTTCGGGCCCGCAGCCGGCATGCTTTGTCATCTTCATGGCTCGCTGCGCTGCGCTTTACTTCCGATAACAAACATCCCGTCCGCGGGCCCTTTCGGGTACTCTATCGGCGATGTCGTCTGCACGCACAATAACCGTCGAATTGGGCGATCGGAGCTATCCGATCGTCATCGGCAATGGTTTGCTCGGTGGAGGGTTCGACCTTGGTCCGCATCTTGCGGGATCGGACTGCCTCGTCGTCAGCAACACGACTGTTGCGCCGCTTTATCTCGACAGCTTGATGGCCGATCTCGACGGCATTGCAGTCGAGTCGATCAGTCTGCCCGACGGGGAATCATTCAAGACTATTGCAACAGCGACGACCGTGCTCGACAGCCTCGTTCATAGCAGGGCAAACCGCGATACGACTGTGATCGCGCTGGGTGGCGGAGTTGTCGGTGACATCGCGGGGTTTGCGGCCGCCTGTTATATGCGTGGCGTCGCGTTTATCCAGGTTCCGACGACATTACTTGCGCAGGTGGACTCATCGGTCGGGGGCAAGACCGGCGTCAATCACGCAGAGGGCAAGAACCTGATCGGCGCATTTCACCAGCCTAGAATCGTTCTCATCGACATCGGTACGCTGGGCACGCTGCCGGATCGCGAGCTCAGGGCCGGGCTCGCCGAAGTCATCAAGTATGGCGCCATTGCCGATATGACGTTTTTCACCTGGCTCGAAGAGAACATGCCGGCGCTGCTTGGCAAGGACACCGACGCGCTGGCATATGCCATACAACGATCCTGCGAAATCAAAGCGGAAGTGGTTGCTGCCGACGAGCGTGAAGCGGGCCGGCGCGCGATTCTCAACTTCGGACACACATTCGGGCACGCGATCGAGCATTGCCAGGGATACGGGGAGTGGTTGCACGGCGAAGCCGTTGCCGCCGGCATGCTGATGGCGGCCGAACTCAGCGACATCGGCAATACCGACCTCCAACGGTTTCGAGCCCTGATCGCAGCCGCAGGGCTACCCGCCACCCCGCCCGCGATTGGCTCCAAAGCGATGCTCCACGCGATGGGTATGGACAAGAAAGTTATCCAAAAGCAGTTGCGATTCGTACTGCTCGAGGAGCTCGGCCGGGCCATGGTTACGGCCGAACACGACAGGTCGCGCCTGTTGCAACTTCTCGAGGCTGCCGACTGATGTTGCCGCTTGCTCCGTTCGCCGCCAATGAGGCGGACAGTCGGGGCAGGCGTTACGCGGAGCCTGCGGCCGAATACCGTGGGGAGTATCAGCGCGACCGCGACCGGATCATCCATTCAACGGCTTTTCGTCGCCTCGTTTACAAAACGCAAGTGTTCGTCAATCACGAGGGCGATCTGTATCGCACCCGTATGACGCACTCGCTCGAGGTCGCGCAGATCGGGCGCACCGCTGCCGTTGCGCTGCGGCTCAATGAGCCCCTTACGGAGGCAATTTGTCTGGCACATGACCTGGGCCACACACCGTTCGGCCATGCAGGCCAGGATGAACTGAACGCGTGCATGCGCGACTTCGGCGGATTCGAACACAATTTGCAGTCATTGCGCGTGGTCGATGAGCTGGAGGCCAAGTACGCGGAGTTTCCCGGGCTGAACCTGATGTTCGAAACGCGGGAAGGAATTCTGAAACATTGCTCGATGCGCAATGCTCGCGAAATCGGTGATGTCGGCGAACGATTCCTCAAGCGCGAGCAACCGGGCCTCGAGGGGCAGCTGGCCAATATCGCCGATGCGATTGCGTACAACAACCATGATGTCGATGACGGATTTCGTGCCGGTCTGCTGAGCCTCGAGCAGCTTCGGGAGCAGCCTTTATTTGCTCTGCAGTACGACGAGGTGCACCGACGCTATCCCGAACTCGAGGACCGCCGCCTCATCTACGAAATCATTCGCCGCATGATCAATACGGTAGTGACCGACCTTATCGATAATACGCGCCGCAACCTCGAGCGGCGAAAACCGCAATCTATCGATGATGTTCGCAAGGCCGATGGGCCGTTTGTCGCGATGTCTGACGACATCTATGCACAGCATGTATCGCTCAAGCGGTTTCTGATGCGGCACCTGTATTCACACGAGAAAAAGCTGGAGATGACTCACCGCGCGCAGGCCATCGTTCGCGAGCTTTTCGAGCTGTACACCTCAGATATACAAAAGATGCCCGCTGAGTTCGCGGATCGTGCGGCCGGCAACGACCAGGCGGGGCGTGCCAGGGTTGTCGCCGACTATGTTGCCGGAATGACCGATCGCTACGCGATTGCCGAACATGAACGGCTGATCGGGAAAACATGAGGCAATGGCTCTGTTAGAATGCGCCGCGCCGGTAGCAGCAACCCAGAGGCAGCAAGTGACAGACAAGACCATACCCACCAGGGATCGATTGATTTTCGCAATGGACGTACCCGACTGCGATCGGGCGCGAATGCTGGCTGACGAACTCGGTGACGCGGTGACGTTTTACAAGATTGGTCTCGAGCTCATGATGAGCGGCGGCTATTTCGAATTACTCGACTGGATGTTGGCCAGGGACAAGAAGGTGTTCTGCGATCTGAAGTTCTTTGACATCCCGGCAACCGTTGGTTCGGCGGTGCGCCAGTTGCAGGATCGCGGTGCCAGCTTTGTTACCGTGCACGGCAACCAGTCGATCATGGAGGCTGCTGCAGAAAACAAGGGCGATACGCTCAAGGTTCTCGGCGTAACGGTTCTTACGAGCCTCGACCGCGGCGATCTGGACGACCTCGGTTTTGACTGCGATGTCGGAGAGCTCGTGCTGTCACGTGCCCGGCGTGCGCTGGAAGCCGGTTGTGACGGGGTGATTTCGTCGGGGCTGGAAGTCGCCAGGCTGCGTCAGTTCATCGATGAGAAGTTGCTCGTGATAACGCCAGGAATTCGACCGGTGGACAACAAGCCGGAAGGAGACCAGAAACGGGTTGTGACGGTCGAGAAAGCCTTTGCGAGCGGCGCAGACTACATCGTCGTTGGACGGCCGATTCGCGACGCGGCGAGCCCGCGCGCAGCGGCCGAGGCGATACAGGCGACTATCGCTGCGCAGGTGGGTGACTCATGACGACGCTGAAAAACGACTTGCTGTTGCGTGCGCTAATGCGCGAGCCGGTGGAGCGTACACCGCTGTGGATCATGCGTCAGGCGGGCCGCTACCTGCCCGAGTACCGTGAAATCCGTGCCCAGGCGGGAGATTTCATGAGATTGTGCCGCAATCCCGAATTGGCTTGCGAAGTAACGATGCAGCCGCTGCGGCGCTACAAGCTCGATGCGGCCATATTATTCTCCGATATCCTGACTGTTCCGGATGCGATGGGGCTCGGACTTCGCTTCGAACCCGGCGAAGGCCCGATGTTCGACCGACCGGTGCGCAGCAAGCGAGACATCGAGAAGCTGCCGGCTCCGGATATTGCAGACGATCTCGGCTATGTGACGGACGCGGTACGCACGATTCGTAAGGAGCTCGATGGGCGCGTTCCGCTAATCGGTTTCGCAGGCAGTCCGTGGACCGTCGGGACCTACATGGTCGAGGGTCGCTCCAGCCGCGACTTCAAGACGATCCGGGGGCTTGCCGCAGAAGACCCGGCAGCGCTCGAGCTGCTGCTGGACAAAGTCGCCACTACCACAACGGCGTATCTGAATGCCCAGGTCGAATCCGGCGCCCAGGCCATCATGGTTTTCGATACCTGGGGCGCAGCACTCGCGCCGGACGACTACCGGCGCTTCTCACTGGCGAGCATGCAAAAGATCGTTGACGGCTTGTCACGAGAGAGCGATGGTCGGCGTGTGCCTGTCATCCTGTTTACGAAGGGCGCCGGCCCACTGCTCGCCGATATGGCAGGCACCGGATGCGATGCACTCGGCGTGGACTGGACGACGGATCTGGCAACGGCGCGAGAGTATGTCGAGGACAAGGTCGCCTTGCAGGGGAATCTCGATCCGGCAACGTTGCGCGAGCCGGCCGACGTTATTCGACAGGGAGTTGCTGACACGCTCGCCAGTTATGGCAATGGCCCCGGTCACGTATTCAACCTCGGGCACGGCATCACGCCCGACATTGATCCGGACAGTCTCGCCGTTCTGGTAGACGCCGTGCACGAATTGAGTCCGACCTACCACAAGCGACTACTTTAGTTCGACCTCAATAACCGAGCACTGCTGAATAACGGAAGCCGTTTCGCCGCCATGGGTTGTCGCCGTTGACCATGCGGGTTCGCCGAATTTGTAAGATTCCATGCGCTCGCTGCCATCACCGTTGTCGATGAGCCATGCACAGGGATTGAGATACACGGTCACACGATCGGGGTGTGAGTGGATGGGCGGGGTTTCGCCATTGCGGATCGTCTTCTTGAGAACGCGCACGCGGTCATTTTCGAACGCGAGCTCGTAAATATGCGGCGCGACACGCACCGGATCGAGCGCTGACGTTGCCGCCACACCGGCTGTAAAGCTGAGCAAGACTAGCACTACCAGCAGGGGCAAACGCAATCGCATATCGGGTCTCTCCGTGTTATTCGTCGCGCAATGCGCGGCGGAGTATCTTGCCGACATTGGTCTTCGGCAGTTCATCGCGAAACTCGATGACCCTCGGCCGCTTGTAGTTGGTCAGGTTTTCGCTGCAATGGTCAATGATGTCCTGCTCGGTGATGCTCGGGTCTGTGCGAACCACGAACAGTTTTACGATCTCGCCAGAGCGTTCATCGGGAATGCCGATCGCGGCGGCCTCCAGAATTCCATCCATCTCCACGACGACGTTTTCGATTTCGTTGGGATAGACGTTGAAGCCGGAAACGAGAATCATGTCTTTCTTGCGATCCTCGATAAAGATGTAGCCGGCCTCATCCATGCGGCCAATGTCGCCCGTCTTCAGCCAGCCGCCGGGCAACATGACATTGGCTGTTTCCTGCGGTCGTTGCCAATAGCCTTCCATAACCTGTGGGCCCTTGATGCAGATTTCTCCGATCTCGCCAACCGGCAGTTCATTGCCGTCGTCATCGCAGATCATGACATCGGTCGAGGAAATCGGCAGTCCGATGGAACCATTGAATTCGCTGCCAATCGGGTTGACGATCGCCGCAGGTGACGTTTCGGTCAGGCCATAGGCCTGCAGGATGGGGCTTCCGGTGGCGGCACGCCAGTCCTTGGCCACGGCGGGTTGCACAGCCATGCCGCCGCCGATGCATACGCGCAGCGAGCTGAAGTCGATCTTGTCGAAACCCGGGGTGATCATCAGGCTGGCGAACAGGGTGTTCACGCCCGTGAACAGATTAAACGGGTACCTGGCGATCGTTTTTACGAACGCCTTCATATCGCGCGGATTCGTGATCAGGACATTGAGGCCGCCCTGCGCCATGACGGTCAGGCAGTTACCTTCCAATGAAAATATGTGATACAGCGGCAGTGCGGTAATGGCGATGATGTGCTCGAACCCTTCGTAAGCTGCGCCTTGCCACACCATGCCTTGTTGCACATTACGCACCATGTTGCGATGACTGAGCATCGCCCCTTTTGAAACGCCTGTCGTGCCGCCCGTGTACTGCAGAAATGCAATGTCCGCGAAGCCGAGTTCAACGTGCTCTAGCTCCTTGTGCTGGCCGGCTTGGAGCGCGGCCTTGAAGGTGATACTGCGCTCCAGCGAATGAGCCGGCACAGCCCGCTTGATGTGGCGCAATGCAAAGTTGGTCAGAACGTTCTTCGGAAAATTCAGGAAATCGCCGACGCCTGTCGTTACCACTTGCTCGACCGAGGTCCTCGCAAGCACCTCCTCGAGGGTGTGCGCGAAATTTTCGAGTATGACGATGCATTTGGCGCCGGAGTCTTTTAGCTGGTGCTCGAGTTCGCGCGCCGTATACAGCGGATTGACGTTGACGACCACGAGTCCCGCACGAAATATGCCGCACAGTGCGACCGGGTACTGCAGAATGTTCGGCAACATGATGGCGACGCGTTCGCCGCGCACCAAACCCAGTGTCTGTTGCAAATAGCAGGCGAACTGCATCGACATCTCGTCGAGTTGGCGATACGTCAGCGTCGTGCCCATGTTGGTGTAGGACGCGCGTTCGGGATACGCGTCGAACGCATGCTCGAAAAGCTCGCGGACGGAACGGAACGGAGCCGGAGGTAATTCGGCAGGAACTCCTTCCGGGTAGGACTTAAGCCATATCTTTTCCACGTATTGCGCCTTTAGTTTGCCAGGGCCTTGCTGATTATCGGCCAGGCATTATCCAGCAGAATGGGCTGCGCTGCAGCATTCGGGTGAATACGGTCAGTTTGCAGGAGCTCGTCATTGAGTGCGATGCCTTCCATGAAGAATTCCACCCAGGGAATTTCGTTATCGGCAGCCACTTCCCGAAAGACGTTTTCGAAGGCGTCGGTATATCGCTGCCCGTAATTTGATGGAATGCGAATGCCGAGCAGCACGACGGCGGCTCCCGAGGCCTTGCTGCTGCTTATGATCTTTTCAAGATTGCCTTTCATCCGGGCGGGCGGGAAACCGCGCAGACCGTCATTGCCGCCAAGTTCCAGAATGATCAGCGCAGGACTGAACGATTCGAGCGCGCTTTCGATGCGGGCCGCGCCACCCTCGGTCGTCTCACCGCTGATGCTGGCGTTAATCACCCGATGTTCGTACCCTTGGCTTTCGAGACGTGCTTGCAACAACGAGGTCCAGGACTGGTCAACATCTATACCGTATCCTGCACTCAGGCTGTCACCGAATATGAGCACTGTCGGCGTATCTGTGCCGTGGGCGCTTGCGGTCAGCAACAAAACAATAAGGGCAACAATTCTTCGCATGACAAATAACGTATCCGGTAATGCTGCGGTTCTCGCAGCGCATGACATCAGTAAAGAGGTTAGCAGTCCAGAGGGTAGTCTGACCATTCTGGCGGACGTCAGTTTCAGTATCGCTGCAGGTGCCACCGTTGCTGTCGTCGGGCCGTCGGGCGCCGGTAAGTCGACATTGCTCGCATTATTGGCGGGCCTCGACCTGCCGACACGCGGGCACGTCGTGCTGAACGGCGCCAATCTGGGCGAGCTCGACGAGGACGGGCGCGCCAGGGTCCGCGCCGAGAGCGTGGGCTTCGTGTTCCAGTCATTTCATCTCGTGCCGTCACTGAATGCGCTGGAAAACGTGATGCTGCCGCTCGAGCTGGCGGGAGCCGGCGACGCGCGCAAAGTGTCGCTGGACATCATCGAAAAGGTCGGCCTGAGGGATCGCTGGCGGCACTATCCGGCACAACTGTCCGGGGGAGAGAAACAACGCGTCGCGATCGCCAGAGCATTTGCCACCGAGCCGGCCGTGCTGTTTGCCGATGAGCCGACGGGCAATCTGGACAGCCGCACGGGCGGCACCATCATGGAGCTCATGTTCGAGCTGAATCGCAGCTCGTCGACGACTCTGATTCTTGTTACGCACGACCACTCGCTCGCCGAGCGCTGCGACCGGTTGCTGAGCCTGGATACCGGGCGGCTGGTGAACGACAGCAAGGCATCTCCGTGAAGGCGGTTACGTTCGCATTGCGCAGTTTCGGTCGTGAGCTTCGTTCGGGCGAGGTCCTGGTGCTGCTTGCGGCGGTCGCACTGGCGGTCGCCGCGCTGACGGCGGTCGGTTTCCTGACCGATCGCATCGGCAAAGCGGTCGCCCGGCAGGCAAATGAGGTACTGGCCGCCGATCTGCGCCTGCGGTCACAGGAACCGATACCGGATGCCCTGTCGGACAAAGCCGCAGAATTCGATCTGCAGACCGCCGAAACCAATACGTTTCCGAGCGTGGTATTCGCCGGAGACCTGAGCGCGCTCGCGACCATCAAAGCGGTCAGCAGCAGCTATCCCCTGCGCGGCAATGTCCGTGTTGCCGACACCTTGTTCGGGGAGCAGCGCGTAGCGACAGGCGTCCCCCCTCGCGGCGAGACCTGGGCGGATGGCGCCCTGCTGGCCAGGGTGGAGGCTGACGTGGGCGATCGCATAATGGTCGGTGAGTTGGAGCTGCTCGTGACCGCGGTCCTGACGTATCGACCCGACCAGTCAATCGGCTTTGCGTCCCTCGCGCCGTCATTGTTGATGAATATTGAGGACATTCCCGAGACCGGGCTGATCGGCGAAGGCAGCCGGGTCGGGTACGCACTGCTGGTTGCCGGTGACGAGGCGGCGGTAAGTGCTTTCAACGATGCGGTAGAGACTGACGAGACCTCTTTGTTGCGCGTCTCGAATCGTGAGGAAAGCAGTGACCGCGCGAACAATGCCGCTGACCGGGCGCAGCGGTTTCTGTCGTTGACGGCGGTCATCAGCCTGTTACTGAGCGCCGTCGCCGTCGCAATGTCGGCGCGCCGCTTCGCGCATCGGCGCATGGACACCGTGGCCCTGATGAAGAGCCTGGGCGCAACGCAGCGCTTCGTGATTTCCGTCTCGCTTGTGCAGCTCATGCTGCTCGGCGCGCTCGGTATCATCGCTGGCAGCGTCGTCGGTTTTGCGGCCGAGGAAACCCTGTCCTGGATCCTGTCGGACCTGATAGCGAGTGACCTGCCCGGCGTCGGTCCGATGCCGGTGATTCTCGGCAGTGGCAGCGCGCTGGTTTTGCTTGCCGGTTTTGCACTGCCGTCGCTGATTCAGCTGCGCAATACGCCGCCGCTTCGAGTGTTGCGGCACGACGTCATGCCACCAGCGCCATCTCGCATACTGGTCGCCGGTTTATCTCTTGTCGCCGTCGCAGCTCTGCTGTACCGCTCTGTCGGCGACGCACGCATGCTCGTGATTCTGCTCGGTGGGATCGTCATTATCGCCGCGGCGTTGTATTGGGTCGGGCGTGCGCTGGTTGCCTCGATGGGCCGCTTCCGCTCCGGTGTTGGTGTCGCGTGGCGCTATGGCCTTGCGAACGTTGCGCGTCGTGGCCGCGACAGCGCCGTACAAGTCGTCGCTTTCGGTCTCGGATTGACCGTGCTGCTGTTATTGACGATCGTGCGGACCGATTTGTTGCAGGGGTGGCGACAGACGCTCGACGAAAGCGCGCCGAATCACTTCATGATCAATATTCAACCGCACGAGCTCGAGTCGGTCGCGAGTATCTATGCAGCAGATGGGATCGAAGTGCCCGAGTTCGTGCCACTGGTCCGCGCCCGCATGGCGACGATTAACGGCGTGTCGGTGAAAGAACGTGAGTACCCGGACCCGGGTGGCCAGTGGATGGCGACGCGCGAAGCCAATTTGTCGTTCGCCGCGCGGCTTTCGTCAAGCAATGAAATCGTGGACGGTGAGTGGTGGCCGGAAGACTACGCGGGGCCGCCGCTGGTTTCGGTCGAAGAAGAAGCGGCGGTCGAAACAGGCCTGGTCGTCGGTGACAAGATGACATTCGTGATCGCGGGGAGGGAGCTAGAGGTAACCATCGCGAGCATCCGCAAGATCAACTGGGATTCATTTCAGCCGAATTTCTTCATGGTCTTTTCCCCGGGGGCGCTCGACGGCATGCCGACCACCTATATTTCGAGTTTGCGTATCGAGAAGGAGCAACAGCCTGTGCTCATCAAGCTCGTGCGCGCCCACCCGAGCATTTCGGTCATCGACCTCGACTCGATACTGCAACAGATACGCGGCATTATCGAAAAAGCGAGCCTGGCGGTGCAGGCCGTGTTCGTGTTCACGCTCGCGGCGGGAATCGCGGTTTTGTTTGCGGCCGTGCAGTCGACAATCGATGAGCGCCGATTCGAGAGCGCAATGCTGCGGGCACTCGGTGCGCGCAAGCGCACGGTCTTTTCGGGCGTCATGGCGGAGTTCGCGGCTCTCGGTGCTGCGGCGGGCATACTCGCTTCGGTCGGCGCTTCGATACTCGCGGCAATTATCGCGGCACAGCTATTCGATCTGCCGTATGAGTTCAATCCGTTGATATGGATTGTCGGCGTGGCGGCAGGTGTGCTGGTCGTTTGTGCCAGCGGCTTTGTTGCAGCACGTGGGGCCGTCAATGCGCCACCCGTTGACGTCCTGCGAGCAGCGTGATGAACGATACGTCTCTTTCCTGTGGCGTCGTGCTGGCTCGCAACACCGAAGAGGGCTGGGTGACGCTGTTGCTCCGCGCCTACCATCACTGGGACTTTCCCAAGGGGCTGCGCGAGGACGGCGAAGAATCGCTGGATGCCGCGCGGCGCGAAGTTTGCGAAGAGACCAGCATCGATGAGCTGACTTTCGAGTGGGGTGAGCGGTTCATGGAAACAGGGCCGTACAGTCGTGGCAAAACCGCCCGCTATTACCTGGCAAAGACGACGCAAGAGTCCGTTGTCATGGGGCCGTCGCCCGAGACCGGCGAGCCCGAGCACCATGAGTGGCGCTGGGTCGGCTTCGATGAAGCTTACGATCTGACGTCGCCGCGGGTACGCAGCGTCGTGCAGTGGGCCAGGCAAATCATCGGCGCCTGAAAGTTACACTACCCGATTGCGCCGCTCGCCGTTCAGGAAAGCCGCGACATTTGCCGCAAGCTCATGGATCGAGTCCTGCCTCGATCGGTCCGTTGCCCAGGCAATGTGCGGCGTGACGATCAGGTTTTCGCCGGTGTAGTCGAGTAACGGATTGCCGTCGACCGGCGGCTCTTTGGGCAGCACGTCGATGGCGGCCGCGGCGATCTCGCCCGATTGCAGGGCGTCGACGAGTGCCGCGGAGTCGACCAGCGCACCGCGCGCCGTGTTGATCAGGATCGCCGAGGACTTCATTTTGCGGAATTCAGCGGCACCGAACAGGCCACGAGTCTGGTCGGTCAACGGGCAATGCAGGGAAATCACGTCGGAGCGCAGCAGCAGTTCATCAAATGAAACACGGTCCGCGTCGACCGTCTCCGAGCCCGGCCGTGCAGAGACGAGCACCGGCATATCGAAGTCACGCGCTCTGCGGGCGACGGCGCTTCCGAGTTCGCCGTGGCCGACGACGCCCATCGTCATCGTCGACAACTCTCTGAGCGGAAAGCGCAACATGCAGAAATTCTGCGCTTCCTGCCACGCACCGTCCCGCACCGCAGCCGAGTAGCGATGCAGGCTATGTGCGAGCGTCAAGAGCACACCAAAGACATGTTCGGTCACTGCGCGGGTGCAATAGCCACGAATATTGCAGACGGCGACACCGTGACTTGCGGCGCTGTCGAGATCGATGTTGTCGACGCCGGTCGCGGTCAGGCCGATAAAGCGTAACTTGTTCGCGGCATCGAACAGCTCGTCATAAATACGAATCTTGTTGGCGAAGACAAACTCCACATCGCGTATGCGATCCGGAACCTGACTGTCGTCGGTTGCGTCGAAGATCGTCAGGTCCGGCAACAGCGCAGACAGGGGGCCTGTATCCAGACCCGGACCTACGGTTGCGTAATCGAGAAATACGGCTTTCATGTAGAGGCTGACGATGAGTGATGATTACTGAAAACGCAAATCGGCTGGCAGTGCCGCCAGGCTGCGACGCGGTCATGCTGATTGATTCCTGACGATCAGCGGCCTCGTGGCGTAGTTGCTCGTACCGCTGATGGCTCCGACCTAACCACGATCCTCGAGCACGTAAAGCTGCCACAGATCCTTGCGCGTCATGTGCAGGAACGGCCGCATCGCCAGTACGCCTGTCTTGCCGATGCTGCCTTCGAGGTATTCCATTTCGGCAAACTTCTCGCGCGTGCGTTCGCCAATCGGTGCATCGAGACCGTTCTCACGCATCATCAACACGCCTTTGGCGCGCAGCGCGAGTTCGGTGTACAGGCGCAGGTAGCACAGCATGTCCACGACGACCGGACCTTCGAACTTTTCGCGAAGGTCGTGCAGGAAGCGGCCAATCTTCGATGCTGCGAAATCACCGGAGTTAATCTGTTCCAGCAATTGCGCGTCGGCGTCAAAATCCAGCTCAAGCCACTCGTGCAGATGCGCCGCGCTCCGGCGGAAGACGACGTAGAGGATTGGCGGCAACAGCAACAGGATGAAAAGCGTCATTTGCATCGGCTGTAACCAGAAGTGGTTGAACGCGGAATGCAAAGTGACCGCAACGAACATGCCAGGGACATAGAGTAGCGGATTGATCTTCATGTGCCGTTCGGTCAGCGCTTGCGACATGATCGCAAAGATCGCCGTGACGCCGCCGTGCATGATGGCGGTACCAAAACCACGGACCACCCAGACGGCGACATGCGCGTCACCGGCCGATTGCAGATAGTAAAGATTCTCCACGAACGCGAAGCCGCTGCCGACCGCGAAACCCATGATCGCGCTGTCCACGAGGAAGCCGATGCGGTGCAAGCGAAACAACAAAACGATGATCGAGCCTTTGAGCAGTTCCTCGGTCAGAGGAGCGACGTATCGCGACAGGGTCTTGAAATCGATCTGCAGCCATTCGAGCAGGGCGCCGTTGATAAAGTAGGCGAGCACAGTCATCAATGCGCCGGCACCGATCACCCACAGGACCGTCCTCAGGCGGACAAGCTTGTAGCTGTCCATGTACAGCAGGACAACGAGGAATATCAGTACCGGGACCAGCCCGACCGGCGCCCTGATGAGAATATCTGTGGACATATCACAGTATTTTAAGCGATATCATCCACTCGTCGCTCAACCGATTGCCGCTCTCATAGCCAGCGGCATAACCGACCGACAAGGTCATCGGCAGCCGATGCGCAAGCGTGAACTCGAGATCGAGTTGCGCGCCGAGCGTCGTCACCGTGCGTTCGGTCAACTCGCCGAGATCGGTTCGAAGTCCGCCGTAGAATATGGCAGGCCGGATATGTTTGAGGAAGAAACTCGGCGTGCCCACCTCCCGAAAGCGGATTGGCGGCAAATTCCACTCCAGCGTGGACTTGACGAAGTCCGTGCCACTGATTTCGTCAATCTCGAAGCCCGGCATGCTGTAGTAATCGCGGTAACGTTTGACTTCGCGATTGTCGACGTAGTTATTACCGAAGCCGCCGAAATAGAAATTGCCGAGCGGGTCCAGCGCGTCGCCGTCGCTCGTTCCCGCGGCGTTGTATAACCAGATCGAAGAATGTTTCCACGGCAAGGCGAAGCCGAAGTCCAGGCCGGCATGGGGTTTCACGACCGTGCTGAAGTCGGACCTGTCGCCCATCACGTCGACGTTCCAGCGGTAGCCCTTTTCGTGGTCGACGGAGCCAACGGACTTGCGCGTGTTTGTATAGTGCAAGCCGACGTCGGCTGAGAGTATGTCCTCGATTAGCAGCGTCGGGACGTTCTGGTTACCGGGCAAGGTATCGAGGCCACTGTAGTAGGCGACTTGCGCCGAGAAATCGAGTTCCCGCGGATCGTCGTACACCAGGGATCGCTCATAGCCGACGATGTAGGCATCGCCTTTGCGGCTGCGCTTGGTCGGGCCGGCGAGATCGTAGAAATCGGCTCCGTTGTGCCGATAGCGCGCATACCAGTTGAGCGCCTTGTAATCGAGGCTGACGTGAATCTTCTCGGACGACGGCAATTCATCATCGATGGACGCGCTGGCGGTTAGCGAGAATTTATGCAGCACCGCCGGGTCGCTCCACTGAAAGTGCCAGCCGGCAGCCTCGGTGTCGCGATAGCCCTCGATCACCGGATAGGCTGAGTCAAAGCCCAATTCGCGGTACGGCCGATACTTGCCGCGCTTCGTGATGAGCGCTTCGTGGTCGACCTCATCTAGGGTCTTGATGACGTTCCATTCGGTGATGACGTCATGCTTCTTTACGACTTCGTTGCCGAGGTACGTGATGTTGCCCACATCCTCAAGAGGCACCGGGTCAATGATCGTGGGCGAGAAGCCCTGGCCGGTATATTCCGAGACCAGCAGCCTGCCGTCGGCTAGCGGTATCGGGCGGAATAGACCCGAATCGGTATTGCTGACGGCCTCGAGATTGCCGGTCTCTATCTCGAAGGAAAAGATGTTCGAGACGCCTGTCCAGAATGAGCTGCCATACAGCATCTTCGAGTCCGGCGAAAACACGAAGCCTTCCGGGGCGGCGGGCGTGAACTCGAATTCGGCAATCGGCTCGACGTTATCATCCAGCAAGTCAGCAATCTGGAAGACCCGCAGGAATTGCCGGCCGTCAATCTCGCCAACAGACGCAGATAACATCGTGCCGTCCGGCGAGACGTCCATTTCGTAGGCGACGTGGCCATACGGCCAGGCATGCACGAGATTCCACTCCGTGTACGGATGCGGCATGCGTACCAGCGATACGTAGCCGTTCAGGTGTCGCAACCCCCAGAGCGAACGGTCGACGGGATTGAACGCGAGATCGCCGATGCGTGCGTCTTCGAGCAGCATTGTTTTCTCGCCGGTGTCCACGTCCACGGCCATCAGGTCGCGGTACGCAAGGTTGTCGGCCGTATAAAACAGGGTGCGCGAGTCAGGGTCGAATGCGGTT
>Ga0224512_10000796_pt1 | contig 32277 bp, 37 predicted proteins | sample SF_May12_sed_USG_4_FD_169103 | JGI IMG/M metagenome (GOLD analysis project Ga0224512, IMG submission 169103) | Sediment microbial communities from San Francisco Bay, California, United States - SF_May12_sed_USGS_13 | ecosystem: Environmental > Aquatic > Marine > Sediment | place: USA... | reverse complement strand
TCGTGTACTCCTTCTTTGAGACAGAATTCGAAGCGGTCGTGGACCGTTGGAACGAGAGGAATCGCACATGACGGACGGCGCTATCAAGGTCGACAACATCACCTTTGCCTACGGTGACCTGGAAGCGGTAGGGGGTATCAGCTTTGAGGTGGCACCCGGAGAGATCCTCGGATTCCTGGGTCCCAACGGGGCAGGCAAGTCCACGACGATCAAGATCCTCACCGGCCAGCTGACTCCCAAATCTGGAAAAGCCCAGGTGCTTGGCGTCGACGTGACCAAAGACGATCCCGAGATGCAAGCCCAGATCGGCGTGTGTTTCGAAGAGAAGAACCTCTACGACAGCATGTCCGGACAGGAGAACCTCAAGTTCTACGCCTCCCTGTTCGGGATCAAGGACGTGGACACTGATGAGTTACTGCGGCGGGTCGGCCTGGCAGACCGGGCCAAGGACCGCGTTGCCAAGTACTCCAAGGGCATGAAGCAACGACTGATGATGGCCCGGACCCTGGTCAACACTCCCAAAGTGTTGTTCCTCGACGAGCCTACCGACGGGCTTGACCCAGTGTCGTCGCAGGCGATTCGCAAACTGATCCAACAGGAGGCAGACCGAGGGGCGGCGGTCTTGCTGACCACACACGACATGAACGAGGCCGATGAGTTGTCGAATCGAGTGGCCTTCATCAATGAGGGCAAGCTGTATGCAGTTGACACCTCCGAGAACCTCAAGCTGAAGCACGGGAAGCGGTCGATTCGTGTCCGTACCCGGGACGGCGCCGGCGTGAACGAGCAGATCGTATCGCTGGAGGAATCGGGAGCCGGCGAATCACTGCGCGCTGCGGTCGGTTCACCAGACTTGATGACTATTCATACCGAAGAAGCCACCCTGGAGGCCATCTTCATTCAGATGACGGGGAGGGGGTTGGAGGGATGAGCAGGCCCGTTTCTCGAGCCTCGATCGTCGGGTCCATCGTCAAGAAGGACCTGACGGAATACAGCCGCGACCGGTTGTGGATGTTCCTCACGCTTCTGGTGCTCGTCTTCATGGTCATCGTATTCTGGGTGTTACCCGACCGCGTCGACGAATCGATCCCGGTCGGCGTTTCTGGATTGGGAGACCCGGCCTTGCTGGCCGGCCTCGAAAGCACGGAAGAGGAAGGTCTCCGACTAGTCGCTTTCGACTCGGCCGGCGATCTCCGATCGGTCGTGGCGGGTGACGCCGACGCATGGCAAACCAACGGAGGCGTGGTGGTGACCCCAGATAACTCTGATGCCGAGAAACCGGAAGGGGCGGAGAAGGCCAATGTCGACATCGGGCTGGCCTTCCCAGCCGACTTCCTTTCGGCTACCGCCTCTGGGGCCGCCACCACCGTGGAAGTCTTTGTCGATGCCCAGGTTCCGGACGAAATCAAATCGTCGATGTCCAGCCTGGTGAAGGAGTTGGCCTTTGCGGTGGCCGGGAGCCCATTACCCGTCGACACGGCCAACCCGCAGGAGGTGTATACAGTGCTCGGCGAGGATCGGGCCGGTAACCAGGTCACGCCGCGAGAGAGCTTCCGACCCTTGCTCGTCTTCCTGGTTCTTCTCATGGAGATGTTCGGGATGTCTTCGCTGATCGCCCGCGAGGTTCAATCGAAAACCGTGACTGCCCTTCTGGTAACGCCGGCCACAACGGGAGACGTACTGGCCGCCAAGGGGATCGCGGGCGCAGTGCTGGGGCTGGGCCAGGCAGTGATCCTCCTGGCGGCAATCAATGTATTGGGAAACCAACCTCTCTTGATCATCACTTTGATGTTGCTGGGAGCGGTCATGGTGTCGGGAGCGGCGATGGTGGCGGGCTCACTCGGGCGGGACTTCCTGAGCAATCTCTTCTACGGGATGATGTTCATGGTGCCGCTGATGATTCCCGCTTTCACCGTGCTGTTCCCGGGCACGGCGACCGGTTGGATTCAGGCGCTCCCCTCGTATCCTCTCGTGCAAGGCCTGGTCAAGGTTGCCACCTACGGTGACGGCTGGGCTGAGGCTCTGCCCGATGTTGGGGCATTGTTGGCCTGGTGCATTGCTCTATTTGTGCTCGGGTGGGTTGTACTGAAACGGAAGGTGGAGACGCTATGAGCTTGACACGTACCTTCAAGGTGCTTGGCAAGGAATTCCGGTTGGGACCCCGTTCGCCCGTCTTCCTATGGGTCCTTTTTCTCCCCGTTCTTTTCACCTTGGTCCTACAGGTGACGTTCGGGTCGCTGTTCGACCCTCAGCCGCGTTTGGGAATCGTCGATCAGGGGAGCTCAACGATCACCACCGCCGTCCAGGGCATGGAGGGGATCGATCTGGCCCTGCTCGGCAATGCGGAGGATCTCAAGGTCAGAGTCGAGTCCGACGATCTGGACGCCGGGTTGGTGCTGCCTGCCGGGTTCGACGACCAGGTGCGATCGGGTGCTCGGCCACCTCTGGAGTTCTACGTCGGAGGAGAGAGCCTTGCTTCGAACCGCCTCATTCTCGCCGTCACCACGGTTGATTTGGTACGGGCAATCGAGGGGACGACACCGCCGGTGGAAGTCCAGGTAGTAGCGCTCGGCGAAACAGGGCTTCCGATCGCAGTGCGAATGGTGCCGTTCATCATGATGTACGCGCTGGTGGTGGCCGCAGTGTTTCTCCCGGCTTTCAGCATCGCCGACGAGCGCGAGAAAGGAACGCTCAATGCGCTGATCGTCACCCCCGTCAAGCTCAGTGAGGTCATTGCCGCCAAGGGCATTCTGGGAGTGATCCTGGCCTTGGCCATGACCATCTTCACGTTGTTTCTCAACAATGCCCTCGGCGCAGAACCAGTGGCACTGTTCGTTGTCCTGTTGTTCGGCTCGATCCTGTGCGTACAGATCGGCTTGATCTTTGGGACGGTTTCAAAGGACTCCACGGCGGTGTTCGCGCTGATCAAAGGGACCGGAATCTTGCTGATCGGTCCGACCGTTTTCTACATCTGGCCCGACTGGCCCCAATGGATCGGCAAGCTCTTCCCCACCTATTGGGTGATAAACCCGATCTTCGAGGTTTCCTTGAACAACGCCGGCCTGGGCGATGTATGGGTCGAGTTGTTGATTGCCGCCGGAGTAATCATGGTGCTGGGCGTCGCGGTAGTGGCGCTGACCCGGAGACTCGGAACGCAGCTTGCCACGGCTTCCTAGAGCCCAAGACGCATTCTGGCGCCGATGTTCCTTGTGTTGTGAGCAAGTTAGGCGCCAAAGCCGTGATCTGAGTAGGTTTCCCCTTGATCGGCGGGGAGAGTGTGGTGGAACGGATCGCGGTGCTGACATCGGGCGGCGACTCTCCCGGTATGAACGCCGGTTTGCTGGCGGCCGTCAAAGTGGCGAGTGCCCGCGAGGTTCAGGTGGTCGGTATCGATCGAGGCTACGACGGGGCCATCGATGGGCAATTCACACCTCTGACTCGCCACTGCGGCCCAGGCTGGGTGCCCATTAGTGATCTGGAACGAGCAGGAAGCAGAGGTGGCACCCTTTTGGGGTCGAGCCGCTGTCCTCGCTTCTTCGAGCCAGAAGGCCGGGCCGCCGCGGCCCATCAGCTCCGCCGGGCTGGAATCGAAGGGCTGCTGGTACTTGGAGGAAATGGCTCGCTGACGGGCGCTCACGCGCTGGCAACCCAAACCGGGTTCCCGGTGGTGGGCATTCCGGCCTCGATCGACAACGATCTGGGCTGCACCTCCGACGCGATTGGGGTCGACTCGGCTCTGAACACCATCATCGAGGCGTGTGATCGCATCTCCGACACCGCCCGTTCACACCACCGGGCTTTCGTCGTAGAGGTCATGGGACGCGACTCCGGCTACTTGGCGATGGTCAGCGCGGTGGCGACGGCCGCCGATGCCGCCCTTCTACCAGAACAGGGCATGACGGAAGCCGAGGTCGTCGACGAGGTCGAGAGGTTGGTGCGGGCCGGCGCTCGTCCTGAACGCGACAAGCCCCGCATTCTGATCATCAAGGCTGAGGGGGTTCCGGTCCCGGCCACCCGTCTGGTCAGAGAAGTGAGCGAGCGTCTCGAGGACATCGAGGTCGACGTGCGGGCGACGGTGCTCGGCCACATAGTGCGCGGGGGAAACCCCACGGCCCATGATCGGCTTCTGGCCGGCCGATTTGCATTCGCCGCGGTCGGTGCGCTCCTACAAGGAGCCACCGACGTAATGGCGGCTTGGCGCCCGGCCGTCCTGGGAGGCGTTGAGACCCCGGACTCTTCGGTGCGGCTGTTCCCTTTGGAGGAAGTGCTGTCCGAAACGGCTCGTCTGTTGGACGGCACCAGCCCAGTCACCCAAGCTCGCCTCCAGCGCATGAAGGCCGCCCAAAGCGTGCTTGGCCTCTAAACGAAGGTTTTGGCGCCGATCTTCATCACACAGCGAGCAAAATAGGCGCCAAAACCTGTCCCTATTTGCCCGCCACGTTGCGCGAGCAGGCTGTGGTGACCAGAGCCCGAACGACCAGCAAGAAGATATAGGCTTTCTCGGGATTAGTCTTTCGAGAACCGTCTCACTGTGCCCTCGGCGCGAAGGGCCACGTGGCAGGACATGAAGATTCATGAGAATGTCGAGGCCAAGTAGCAACCGCGCTTCTCATCCGCTTCTCATCTCACTCTCAGCGTGCTCACACATAGCTAGCTGTACAGTTTTGACAACCAAACCTCGAGGGACTGGCAATGACAGACATGACCGGCGCCAAAGTGCTGATCGCTGAAGATGACCGGAGCGTGCGGCAATCACTACAACGGGCCCTGCGGTACGAAGGTTATGACATCAGCTTGGCCGTCGACGGCGCCGAAGCGTTGGAAGCGGTCAAGGATGATCGTCCCGACGCCCTGGTATTAGACGTCATGATGCCCCACGTCGATGGCTTGTCTGTGTGCCGCCGTATCCGCTCCAAAGGCGACGACCTGCCGATCCTGATGCTCACCGCCAAGCACGAGATCTCCGACCGGGTGGCGGGCCTCGACGCCGGAGCCGACGACTATCTCGTCAAACCGTTCGCACTGGAAGAGCTCCTGGCCCGGTTGCGAGCACTGCTGCGCCGAACTGCCCCGGAAGATCTGGGCGGGCCACTGACCTTTGCCGAATTGTCTCTCGACCCGGAAACCCGCCGCGTCGAGCGCAGCGGCCGGGCAATCGAATTGACCAAGACCGAGTTCGATTTGCTCGAGTTGTTGATGCTGAACGCCGGGATCGTGCTGACCCGCGAGGTGATTTACGATCGCATTTGGGGGTACGACTTCGGGACGTCTTCTAATTCGTTGGATGTCTACATCGGCTACCTGCGTCGCAAGACCGAGACCGAAGGTGAGCCTCGCCTGATCCATACGGTGCGCGGCGTCGGCTACGTGCTGAGAGAACAATGACCCTTCGGGCTCGCTTGTCTCTCCTGGTGGCGCTGGCAGTAGCCATAGCGGTGGCGGCGGTAGCCGGTGCCGCCTATGTCTCTGCCTCCCGAGAAGCGCGAGGAGAGATTGATGATTTCCTGGTTCAGCGCGCCTCGGTGCTGACCGCCCTGGGCGACGTTGGGAACCGTTTCCCCGCTTCCCGCGAGATGGGAATGGGCCGATCCGGTGTTTTCGATGTATTCGGGCCCGATTCTGCTTTTCAGGCCTTCAACCAGTCCGGCGAGGTGGTTGCCTATCTTCGTGGCGGGCCGGCGCTGCCTATCTCAGACGAGGATCGGACCATCGCCGGCGTGCGCGGTCACTATTCGTCGCGCGACGTGTGGGTCGACGATGTCCACTACCGCATGATCACGGCTCCTTACGGAGAGAATCTCGCGATCCAGATAGCTCGCGATCTGACTGAGACCGATGCCATCGTCAATGGTCTGCGGCTGCGGTTGCTCGGTATCGGCGGCTTGGGCGTGCTGCTGGCCGGCTTGATGGGTTGGCTGGTAGCGGGCAGGGCCCTCAAACCGGTGGAAGACCTGACCGCCACCGCCGAACATGTGGCCACCACCCAGGATTTCGATGCGCCTATTGAAGTTGAACGGAATGACGAGATCGGCCGGTTGGCATCGAGTTTCAACACCATGCTTAAAGCCCTCGGCGCCTCGCGGCGCCAGCAGCAGCAACTGGTTGCCGACGCCAGCCACGAGCTTCGCACTCCGCTGACCTCGCTCCGCACCAACATCGAAATGCTCGCTAAATCAGACGACATGGACGGCATCGAGAAGCAGGAACTCTTAGCCGATGTGACGTTCGAACTCGGAGAGTTGACCGAGTTGGTATCCGAACTAGTCGAACTAGCCACGGACGCCCGGGTCGCCGAAGAGCCCGTCTCCGAGGTGGACCTGGCAGACCTAGTTGAGCAAGTAGCCGAGCGGGCTCGCCGCAGAACCGGTCGGACAATCGCGATAGATTCCGACGACGTCGCCATCCAGGGTCGCCCGGCGATGCTCGAACGGGCGGTGAGCAACCTGATCGACAACGCCCACAAATGGAGCCCGCAGGATGCCCCCATTGAAATCTTTGTGCGGGGTGGGGCAGTGGAAGTGATCGATCACGGACCCGGCATCAATGAGGTCGACGAGTCGATGGTGTTCGATCGTTTCTATCGGGCAACGGGAGCCCGGGCTATGCCCGGATCGGGTCTCGGTCTCGCCATCGTGAAACAAGTTGTCGACCTCCATGGCGGCCGCGTCTGGGCCGACCAAACGCCCGGTGGGGGCGCCCGGGTCGGATTTGAGATTCCGCCGACTGCAAATGCTATGGAATAGCCGACGATTCTCACGCGCTTCTTAACTGAAGCTCATCCGCATTTCAGATCGGCGTCGAATGATTCCTCGAGAGACTCATCAGATGGAGAGATGACCATGAACCGCGATAACAATCGTCGCCTCCAAGGAGAAGAGCCGTCGGTTTCTCCGCCAGTTGACGGGCCCGCGATACTAACTCCAGAGTTCCGGGAGCCAGCCGCCAGAGCCTCCGTTCCCGCGAGCCGGGCTCTGCCGGAAAGCGGAGACGGTTCTTCGGGCCGCATTGAGGCGCCCCTTCTCGACTCGCCTGCACAAGACGTAGCTGCACCATCTGTGCCGTGGCCGGCCGGTCCAATCACTCGCCCCGATCCCGTTATCGCAAAAGAAGTGGAGACCGAACATCGCCCCGGGAAGGCTGATCGGCGGCGCGGTCGAGTCCTGATTCCTATGGTTTCGGCCTTTCTGGGAGCGGTTCTCGCCCTGGCGGCCGTGGGCGAAGTCGGTGGGTTCAGCCTGTCAGATGACGCGCCGACCACCACGACCATCGCGGTTGACCGCGCCGCCGAGACGGTGGCTCCTCCAGTGGTGGACGGTACGACCCTTCAGCTGCGAGAGGCCAACGTCGATGCCGTTGCTGTCGGCGAAGTTGTCATTCCTTCCATCGTCAGTGTGCAGATCGGGCGAAACGGCCCAACCGGCTTTTCCGAGATTGGATCCGGTTCTGGGGTGGTTTTCGATACCGAGGGCCACATCATCACCAACGACCACGTCGCCGCCGGTGGATCGGTGTACCAGGCTGTCTTTGCGGACGGCCGCGTGTATGAGGCCACTGTGGTCGGCACCGATCCGGTTACCGATCTGGCAGTCCTCAAGATCGACGCCGATAACCTGGTGCCGATCGAGTTCGGCTCGTCCGACGAGCTGTCGGTCGGCGACCCTACCGTGGCCGTAGGAAATCCGCTTGGCCTGGCCGGCGGCCCGTCGTTGACGGTAGGCGTTCTTTCGGCTGTTGATCGCCAGGTCCAGACCGGAGCAAGTGACATTCTCCACGGTATGTTGCAGACCGATGCCCCCATCACTCAGGGTTCCAGCGGAGGAGCGCTGGTGGACGAGACGGGACGGCTGATCGGTATCACGACTGCCGTGGGAGTTTCTTCGGTGGGCGTCGAAGGTATCGGTTTTGCGACGCCCGTCGAGATTGTCGAGCGCGTAGTCCAAGAGCTGATTGCCAACGGCGAAGCCGGCACTGCATTCCTCGGCATCGTCGGCGGAACGTCCTTTGATAGTGCTGTGGACGGCGCTCAGGTTCCGGCCGGGGTGGAAATCGGAGACGTGGAACCGAGCGGTGCGGCCGCTGCAGCCGGGCTGCGGACCGGTGACGTCATCACTTCGTTCGAGGGTGCCGACGTCCAGACCATGGAGGATCTGATCATTCTGCTGCGCCGCTCGCATGTTGGCGATGCCGTTCAGCTGACGATCGATCGGGGCGGCGCCGTTGAAACCATCGACCTGGTGTTGGGCGAAAACTAGGCGCCGCCAGCTTCAGCCCGCTTTGCCTCCGGTTTTCAGGCGGTGGGAGTACCAGTGCTGGTGGTTGATGGCTGGTATCTATCCGCTTTACCCAAGGCCCATCCCCGCAGCCTTTCTTCGGACGAAACTCTCGGCCCGGGCCAGCCGGGCGGAGACCATCCCTCCGACCCGAGCGGATAGAACGCCGATGACGATGCCTCCGAGCACGTCGGTCGGGAACCACAGACCGGCGATGATCCGCCCCATACCGAGGGTGAGCCCCAGAGCGAGAACCAGTCTTCCCAAATCACGCCGCACCGTCCAGAGCACGACCCCCAGCGCGACGACCGTTGCCACCGGGTGGGCGGGGAAGGATGAGTTGATCGGCTCGTAGAAAAGCACCGTGACATCGGGAAGCTGCTCAAATGGGCGGGGGCGTCCGGTGGCGATGTTGATGACAGCAACCGCCAGCTGGCAGACTCCCACCGCTACCAAACCGTGAAAAGCTGCGTGCTGAAACCGTCGGGTTTCTTCCCTTCCCCTTCCGGCGAACCACATCCAGGCGACGGTCAGGGTTGCCAAAAAGGGAATCAGATAGTCGCCGATAACAAAACGAATGAACCCGTCGAAGACCTCGGATCGACCTGCCAGCTCGTTCAGCCATCCGAACACCTTCTCGTCGATGGAGGTCATCGTCTGCCTCCCCCTATGACGCCAACCAGGTTCTTGTCTCGATCACCGGACGGTTCTTCCCCTTTGCCCGGACGTTCGACCCGACCAATTGCTCTGGCGAAGAACACCGCAGCTATCCAGGCCACCGCCCACCAAAGAGCCTGCCAGTGGCCCGCCAAGCCGCCGGCCGTGTCGTTGATGTTGCGAGCCCCGGCGATTGTGGCGCTTGAGGCTCTTGCCCAGGTGACCGCTCCGTGAACGGGATCGGGTGGTCCCCACGGCCCGGCCGTCCACAGCGGTATGAGATAGAAGAATGCCGTCCCGACCAGCAGCAGAACAACACCCGCCAGGGTCGTCGACAGACGGCGACGCATGATCCACAGGTGGCGCCGATCGGACCGGGCCGCCGCCATCTGCACGATGCCCAGGCAGGCAAGGAATGCCATCAAGAGGTACTGCCAGCTGAACATGGCAAGCACCGTTAGCCGATCCATACTGATGCCCTTCACTTCCAAGCCTACGCCTGGCGGTTTTGCGTAGTTGAAGACACCCGTACCGTGGTTCTGCGACACAGAAAACGGATGAAATGGCGGAGCTTTTGGGCCGGAGTCGTTCTTCCTGCGAGACTCATGTGCATGCGCGGCCCTGCCCCCACCAAGAAGACTGAACCTCGCCTCACCGACGGCGACGGCTCCCACGATCGTTTCGCTCATTACGTGAGCAAGGCGGACATCGTTCGCAGCAACGTCGAGGGGGTGCCGGTGGTGGCCCTCTGTGGCAAGAAGTGGATACCCGACCGGGATCCAAATCGCTATCCGGTATGCCCGACCTGCAAGGAGATCAAGGCCCGGCTCTCCGCCGGCAACAACTGATCTTCGCTAGTCCGCTGTGGCTTCTCGAGCCCGATCCAGGATGAACTCGTACTGCTCCAGAGGCGGGACCGGTTGAGCAGCACCGTGTCGGTGAGCTCGTGATACCCCCCGCAACTCGGGAAGCGAAACTACTCGGCGCAGCTTCTCCAAGAACTTCACGTTCAACATGAGCCACCTGGGACTATCCCGGATCGGCTGGGGGCGGTAGTACTTGGCATTCGGGTCGAATTGAGTGTGATCAGGGTAGGGACCGCTGGTTATTTTTGCGACGCCCACCACACCGGGCGGCTTGGTGTTCGAGTGTTAGAACAACACGCGACCGCCGATCTTCATCTGATCGCGCATCAGGTTGCGGGCTTGATAGTTGCGGACGCCGTCCCATTGCTCGGTGCCGTCTCGCTTGAGATCCTCGATCGAGTAGTCGCCGGGCTCTGATTTCATCAACCTACTTCATGGTCTCAAGTGGTAGCACCGGGCTATCGTCACGCTCACCAGAGTCTCCTGTCGCTACGCTCGCTACATGGAGGTTCGATCAGTATCCATTGCAGACGCCATCGCGTCACTTGGAGGACCGTGGCGGCCCTTCGATCTAGTCGTAGCCAATGACGCGGTGGTTCGGGTCGCCCGGCTCGAAGGCGAGTTTCCCTGGCATCACCACGACGAGGACGAGTTGTTTCTCTGCTGGGACGGCGAGTTTCGCATCGAGATGAAGGGTTCACGGCCGTTGCGCCTGCGAGCCGGAGAGCTTTGTGTCGTCCCGGCCGGCATCGAGCACCGACCGGTGGCCGAACAGCTCGCCCATGCCATTCTGCTGGAGAAATCGGAGACCCTCCAATACGGCAACTGAGGTCGGTTCTCAGCTGCGCGTGTGACGACTGCCGTTTTCCGATCTGACGACAACCCCCGGCTCGAGACATCTGGCGGGAGGGGAGGGGCCTTCTGTCGAGCCGGGGGCTGAGTTTGTGAGTCTCCTAGGCCGAAGTGTCTGCCCCTTTGAAGTCGTCGGGGGTTCCGAAGAATCCACCCGGTCCCGGCATGCCGCGACCGTGGCCGTGGAATCCTTCCCCGAACCCGAAGCCTCCGAATCCGGGCATGTCTCCGTTGATCATGGATTCGATCATCTCGGTCATCCCGTCGCGGATCTCGTCGGCTCGCTCCTGCGTTAGGCGCTCATTGGCGACCAGCGCATCGAGCTGATCCGTCAGGTTGCGCAGCATCGCATTGACAATGTCCTTGGTGTCGACGCCCTCTTCTTCTGCGATGTCGGCTAGTGACGATCCGTCGGCCAGCCGCTTGCGTAGCTCATCGACGTTTATACCGAGCTCACCGGCGACCGTATCGAGGCCCCCCTTGAACCCGAAACCATGGATGCTGCCGCCGGGGAAGCGTTCCATCCCGAACCCATCGAATCGGTGTCCGCGCAAACGATCCATGCCAAAGGGAGCCATGCCCATGTGGTGCTCGCCGTTTACCATGGCTTCAACCCGATCTGCCAGGGCGGCGCGGACTTCTTCCGCCTCTTCTGCGGTGATCCGACCTTCTGCAACGGCTTCCTCGATGCGAGTCTCTTGCTCGGCCACCAGGGCGGCGATCACTTCATCGGTCCTGTTCCCTGCTACCTCGGCGATGGTCGCACCGTCTCGGAGCCGGGCTGCCAGATCGTCAACTTCTATCCCGATTGCTTCGGCAACCGTTTCGAGATGGGGTGTTCCACGAAACCCCTTGCCAAACCTCACGAATCGCTCTTCGAAAGCGGTCCCGATAGTGTCACGCTGCTCTTCGGTGATCACGCCATCCTCGACCAGCTCGTCGAGCAGGTTGTCGAGCGGCTGATGGAAGGCCTGAACCTCGGTGTCCTGGGCAAGTGCCGAAGGCGCTTGGCCGAGCGACACGGCCACCAGCGCCACACCTGCTACCAGGGCAGCGATGGCCAGCCCTGTGATCGCTTTGCGCATGCATACCTCCAAGGAATTCTGTTTTCCAGCCCCAACGTTATGGCCGGCACTTAAGAACGGAGTGAAAAACACATGAGAATCAGGAAGGCCCAGACCACCCGCGGTGGTCTAGCGAGCGGACCTGGCTGCTTCGTAATCGGCGATGTACTGATCCGCGGAGGTGGCGGCGATCGTCCGACCTATCAAATCCAAAGGCAGATCCTCGACCTTCCTGAACCGGACGCAAGACTTCCCCACGTCGTACCGTTTGCCGGTGGCCCGGTATTCCTGCTCGAAGGAAGCGGTCGTGTCCTGTCCTGAGTAGATGCTCATCAGATAGACCGCCATGTGGTTCTTTTGCGAGGCCAGCGCGGCATACCCCAGCGGCTTCTTGTTGTAGGTGTCCGGGTAGCGCTCGAGCGGAATCTCGTAGGAGATCATGCCCCAATTCATGGACTCCTGGTAACCCTCGGGCAGGTTGGCGAGGATTACCTCCCGGACTTCCTCGATGGCGGCGCGGCGATCTTCCGGCAATTCTGCGAGGTACTGGTCGACGGTGGTGGCTTCGGATTGCATGGCCCGTGATCTTACCAAAGCGCCGAACGCGGTTGCCCCCGGCTCTCAGACCTCGGAGGGAGGAGGGATGAGAGAGCCGGGGGCAGGTTTGAGGACCGGTCGGGTCAGGCGCTGGTGTTCGCTGCGCCTGCGGCGCCGTCGAGATCCAGACCAAAACCTGGACCTATGCCGTGATGGCCCCGGAAGCCCATCCGGCGTTCGAGCTCGCCGTTGACCATTGATGCGATCCGATCCGGGGCGTCCGCGCGGATTTCGTCGGCTCGCTCGGTGGTCAGCTTTCCGTCCTCAATGGCATGATCGAGATTGGCATTCATCTCCGCGATGACGGCGTCAATGACCGTCTGCGATTCGACGTTGTTGGCGTCGGCAACCTCGGCGATGGTCTCTCCGCTGCGGAGAGCCTCCCTGAGGGTCGCGGCGTCGATTCCGATCGCTGCAGCAGTGGTCTCCAGGTGGATTCCGCGCCCGAAACCGCCGTGGTGTCCCCGGAAGGGTCCCACCCGCTCCTGGAGAGCCGCGACGATCTGGGTGGACTGCTCCTCGGTGATCAAACCGTCTGTGACCAGTTCGGCCAGTACGTCTTCGATCGTTGCCGGGACGGTTACTTCGATTCCTTCCGATTCGCCTTCCTGGGCGGAGGCAGCTTCGGGAGACTGGACAACCAGTGCGACGGACAATCCGCCCAGCACGATCGCCGCGGTGGCCATGGTTGCGATGGCTTTGCGCATGTGAATGCTCCTTTCGTTTTCCATCACTGGACTTACTGTCGCCTCCGGTCTTAAGCGCGTCGTGAATGCAGATGCAGAATCCCGTGAGAACTGGGACGAGCGGATGAAGCCCATTCCTCGCGGAACCGGGCGAGGTATCGTCGCGTTATGGAGGGACTCAACACCCGGGCCGAGCGGCGATTGCGCGACGAACTGATCATCTGGTTGACCACCGTCTCGCCGTCGGGTCAACCTCAAACGTCGGCGGTCTGGTTTCTGTGGGACGGTGCCGATTTCCTTATCTACAGCCTGCCCGGCACGGCTCGCACTCGGAACATCGAGGCCAACCCGCGAGTTTCGCTCAACCTCGATGGCGACGGTCAGGGCGGTTCGGTGGTGACCATCGAGGGAGAAGCGCGCATCGACCTCGGCGGCCCCGCTTCCAAGGAGGTTCCCGAGTACTCGGCCAAGTACCGTGACAAGATTGCCGGCTACAGCTGGACCCCCGAGAGCTTCGCAGTCGATTATCCGATCGCGATCCGGATCACACCCACCAGGGCGCGGTCCTGGTAAGGGCCCTCCCGTGGGATTCACCAGGTAGAGGCATACCGTGACCAGACGGTCCCCGACTTGATCGGTCCCGGTCTCCGTCTCCTGTTCGTAGGTTTCAATCCCGGTCTGTGGACCGCTGCGGCGGGCGCCCACTTCGCCCACCCCGGCAATCGCTTCTATCCGGCTTTGCACGCCGCGGGTATCACCTCTTACCGCCTTGAAGTGTCCAGCGGCATGGCTCTGTCGGATCGTCGGCACCTTCTCGAGCGGGGAATTGGCATCACCAATCTGGTGCGGCGGGCCACCGCCCGTGCCGACGAGCTGGAAAAGGACGAACTCACCGCCGGCGCCCGGCGCCTAGAGGCCAACGTGGCCGAATGGAAACCCAAGGTGGTGGCGGTGGTCGGAATCGGCGCCTACCGGGTCGCTTTCGCTGAACCGACGACCGTGACAGGTCGACAATCGGTGGGCGCCGCAGAGCTCTTCGTGTTGGGTAACCAGAGCGGTATCAATGCCCATGAGACTGTGGCGACGCTCGCCCTTTCGTTTCGTGAGGTAGCGGAGGCAGCAGGCTTGTTCGGTTGAAACCCCGGAGGGCGGTGTGTCCTCCCTCGGCGTGAGCCGGCGGAGGTGGCCCAGTGCAGCGAGGCCTATGAATCTTTGGGCAGTTTCTCGTGGCGGGCGACCATACCTAGTTTGTCCTGGTCCTTGATTCGGATATGCCGGTAGCCCGTTTCGACGGATCCGTTGCGCCGTAGTTCCGAAAGGGCTTCGTTGACGGTCTGCCGGCTTGCTCCCAGCAGCGCGGCGATAGTGCTCTGTGACAGGTGGACCTCGCCCTTGCCGTCGGCCTCGTCGATGAGCAATGCCGCAACGTGCTCCTTCACGGTGCGGCTCATCAGGCGCAACACGCGCCGCTGCGTGGCTTCGAGCTGGCCGAGCCCCGCCACCAACCAGCGAAGGGTGATGACCGGATGCTGCATCAGGACCGGCATGAGCTTGTCGCGGTCGAATCGAAAGGCTCTGACCGGTCCTATGGCTCGGGCCGAGGAGATGTACGGCTCACCCCGGAACATGGCTATATCGCCGAGCACATTGCCTTCTCCGGCCCGAGCGACGACGCGCCGCCTGCCGCTCGAGGTTCGGTACAACTCGACCTCGCCCTTCTCGATCACATAGGCGTGGACTGCCGGTTCGCCTTCCCGGAAGAGATGAGTTCCCTGGTACTTGTCGACGAAACTCCCGGTGCGGGAGAGGGCTACGAGGTCAGCGGGGCTCAAGGGCAGGTAGTCGGTCCTCCCAAAACCGCGGGCTAGCCATGCGAAGTGCTGTTGCTCGGTGGTCGTCAGGGTCATTATCCTCCCATGCTTTCGAGTGAACCGACACAATCACTTTCCTGTTCCGGCGCCAATCCCGGATAGTCGGGTTTTTGACATTCCGAAGTGTGTTCGATCCCGACCGGACCGACTGTCGGTAGAGCGACCATCGTGCATGATTCGCACCGGTTGATGCGTTTGTCCAGAGGCAACGACAGGAGTGTTGGATTGGCTGGGCCCGCAAATGCCCGAATGTCTCGTAGAGCGATCGTCGCGGTGCTCGTCGGCACCCTGGCCATGGCCGGACTGCTGTATGTGGTGTTGACCGGCCCCGATCAAGACGGGACGACAGCTGACGCCCCGGCCGGCGAACCTGCTCCCGAGGTGCCCTTTCGTCTTTTCGATGGAACTCAGGCGACGCTGGCCGATTTCCGCGGCCGGCCGTTGGTCTTGAATTTTTGGGCCTCGTGGTGCCCGGCGTGCGTGGCCGAGATGCCCTCCTTCCAGGGGGTACATGCCGAGATCGGTACCGAAGTCCTTTTCTTGGGATTGGATGTTCTGGACACCAGAGCGGCGGCCGACGCGTTCGTCGAGCAAAGTGGGGTCGGTTACCTGCTGGGCGAAGACCCGGACGGCGCAGTCCTCGCCGCCTTCGACGGAATCGCGATGCCGACGACGATCTTCATCGACGAAGCCGGAAACGTGGTGGGTCGTCACAGTGGCGCCATCTTCGAGGATGACCTCCGTCGAATGATTCTCGAACTCCTGGGTGTCTAGGCCGATCGAGAATCAAAGAGGCCATCATGCGGGTTTGGAGCTCCCTACCTGCGCCGGCTCGGTAGGGTCGCTCGATGACTGAAGACTCTGGCACCGGAAACCAGAAGGCACAACGACGGGCGCTGATCCTGGTCGCAACTAGCCAGTTGCTGGCGTTGACACTCTGGTTCTCGGCATCGGCAGTCGGACCGCAACTCCAAGAGGTGTGGGGTTTGACCATCGGTCAAACCGCAGGGCTGACCTTGGCGGTCCAGATCGGGTTCGTGGTGGGTGCCTTCGGCTCGGCCGTGCTTGGACTCGCCGATGCATTGGCATCTCGGCGGCTCTTTGTGATCGCTGCGTTAATCGGCTCGGTTGCCAACGCCGCTCTGGTTTTGCCAGGCCCGGGAGATAATGTCTTCGCCTTTGTGCTTCGCTTTCTTACCGGTATTGCTCTGGCCGGTGTCTATCCAAGCGGACTCAAGGTCATGGCCGGTTGGTACCGGCAGGGTCGGGGGATGGCGCTTGGTTTGCTGGTCGGCGCGCTCACCGTCGGGAGCGCCGGACCTCACCTCGTTAGAGGGCTGGGTTTCGAATGGGAGGGCGTCGTACTGGCTGCCTCAGTGCTGGCGGTTGTTGCTGCGCTGATCATGGGCTTCGGCCTGGAGGATGGTCCTTTCGACGCCCCGTCGTCTCGTTTCTCCCGACAGCAGATTGCCCGGGTGGTGAGCAACCGGGGCGTTCGCTTGTCTACCTACGGGTATCTGGGGCACATGTGGGAGTTGTATGCGATGTGGACCTGGACGGCCGGGTTCCTGCTGGCCTCCTCCGCGGCCTCGGGTGGCTCCTACTGGTCCGTCCCCTTCATCACCTTCTCGGTGATTGCCATCGGAGGAGGCGGTGCCTGGCTGGCTGGAATCTGGGCCGACCGCTTCGGGAGATCGCTGGTGGCGGGTGGATCGTTGGCGGTATCCAGCGGATGCGCGCTCCTTACCCCTTTCGTCTTCGGGAGATCGGCGTTGTTGGTCGTCCCGCTCTTCCTTGTGTGGGGTTTCAGCGTGGTGGCCGATTCTGCGCAGTTCTCAGCCATGGTCACGGAGACGGCCGACGATGAAGTACGCGGAACGGCGCTCACGTTACAAACAGCACTTGGCTTCCTGCTTACCTTGGTGACCATCCGAGGAGTGCCCTGGCTGGCGGAGGTCTGGTCGTGGCAGTGGGCTTTCCCGGTCTTGGCGTTGGGTCCCCTGCTGGGCATTGTGGCGATGGTTCGGTTCCGTCGCATGGCATCACATCGACCCGGTCAAAAACCGGCCACCGTCTGAAGCGTCCTCTTGGTCAGCGGCCCGCAACTATGAGGGCGTCTTCAACGAAGAGGCGACGCGCCATGGCGTCGATGCCGGTCAATTTGCCCTTCACTCTGACCTGCTGTCCCTCCTCCAGGCCCCGAGGTGCCCGGCCGGCGATGGATGCGATAGCTTCGACTTCGACCGACCCAAAGAGTTCGTGCCGGACGGTGGTCACAAGGACGGTCACCCGGGTCGGATCATTGGGCTCGCTCCCGCTGATGATCTTGCGCACTTCCCCCGGCCAATCGATGCCTTGGCCCTGGTACTTCGCTTCGAACTGCTTGGCGATCTGAAAGCTGAGTCCCTTCTTGGTGAACAGGGCAGTGGCAATCTCCTCGGCGGCGATTCCCGAAGGAACCGGGTCGGTGGTCACGGGTGCAGGCTCTACGGGCTCCGGTCGTAGTTGGACCACTGGCGGGGCTTGAATCGGGTCCAGAACCGGCCGGGGATCGAAAGGGTCGGGGCTCAAGATGGGTGGTGGGGGCGGAATCACCTCGCGGACGGGCACCGAAGGGGTGGGTACTCGCCGGACCGGTTCGGCCGATGCACCCTGCAGCGCTCGGGCCGCTTCGATGAGGCGTTGGGTTGTCGTCGTCACCTTTCCGGTATCACGGTCGATGCCGTTCCTCTGGTAGCTCAACTGCTCATCAGTGATCTTCACCGATCGGTAGTCCTTGACCAAGTTCAGCAGCACGCGTCGAGTGGTGGGCGACAGGCGTGCGGACAGGCTCTGTGGGTCGGACGTCTTCACGGAGATGGCTTCGTCGAATTCTGTGTCACCAACTTCCGTGTCCCCCATCCCGAACATGGCTGCCGCCCTGCCGAGTCCCGTCTGACGGCCCATGCGAAGATCCAGCCCGAGGGGCGGGTACCCGACCCGATACCTGGTCCGGACCGACCCGGAGGAACTGTTGGTGGACGATGAAACGTCGATTTTCACGGTGAGGTCTCCCGCCGTTCCGGAGATCTTGGGGCGAGCGAACAGGCCTCCCGGTTGGTAGCCGAGCTGCAATCGCTCGGCGGCAGCCTTCCACTGGGCTGCATAGCGTCGAGAATCCGCCGAGACGGCCAGGACAACAACAACGATTAGTCCGAAGATGACGGGGACGATGAAGACTTCCATGCCCGGGAGTCTACGAAGCGACCGGACTGCTTTCCGGCACTTTCAAGCTCCGATCGGATCCCAGGTACCTCAGGGCGGTTTCGTAGCCATGATCGAACATGGCTAGTGCTTCTTGCCGGGTCAGATCGAAATCCAAGGGATCACGGGCTACGCAATGGCGACCACGCGATCGATGTTGTGGCAGAGACCAGGCAGCGTTTGTCGAGCGGCCATTCCGGACGACACCACGGCAGCCGCCAGCGAGGCCGGAACGCGCACAACGCGATGCGGGTGGCCGGACGGGTCGTCGTTCAGCCGGAACCCGATGATCGGATGCGGACCCAGAGGCGCTACCTGGATGGGGAACTTGGCGGCGAGTCCACCGTCTGCGATATGCGCAACACCAGTGCGAGATGCTTCCCGATCCCGGGGATACCCCCGATCGGGCCCGGGTCGATCAGGGAAGACCACGTGAGCCGAGGTACCGGAGTTCCTTCGCGCTGTAGCCGGCGACGATCAGCGATCCGACCATCGCGCCTGCGGACGTGCCGACGATGGCATCGAATACATAGCCGGTCTCCATTGCCGCGGCCGTCCCTGAGTGGCTTATCCCCTTGATGCCTCCGCCTTCGAATACACAGGTGTTGTCATGATCGGCTCAGGTCTCGACCAGTGTTGTTGCTACGGCGCCGGGTGCGGAGCAGAGTGATAGGGATCACGATGAACGCCACGACTACCGCCGCAGCTGCCAGAGGGCTTTCACTGATGAGCGTGGTCAGAGAGGAGGACAGTCCATCGACGAAACGGACCAGGGCGTTGTCGCCGAGTGCACCGGCGCCCGAGCGCAAGATCGTGGCCCAGTACCAGACAATGAATCCGCCGGCGAGGATCATCACGATGCCCGAGATCTTGTTGATGTAGGGAGCGATACCTCGCAGCTTCCGGACCAGGGTGTCCTTGCCCAGCGCCAATGCCACCGTGATGCCGATCAGCACCAGTGACATTCCTACGCCATAGGCGATGAAGGCTGCGAATCCGGTCAGGAAGGTGGTCTGGGTGAAGGTGGTTGCCACCAATGACAGGAAGATGGGGAGGGTGCACGAGAGGGAGGCGATGGCATAGGAAATGCCGAAGACGAAGAGGGAGCCGTTGGTGCGGCTCTTCTTGCTTCGTATTGAGGGGAGACGAATCGTCAGGTAGCGGCCTCGCAGGAGAGCGACACCGAGTCCGACCAGGCCGACGCCGACAACCAGGGCAACCCATGGCAAGACGGTGGTGAGCGAGCGAACTCCGGCCACGATGATGGCGCCGGCGATTCCGAATACGAGCAGGAATCCGGCTGAGACCACTGCTCCGGTACGGAGAGCGCGTCCCACCGCCGTGACGGTGTTCCGGTCCTCTTGGTCGTCGACACCGAGGAAATAGCCCAGGTAGGCCGGGAGCATCGCGAAGCCGCACGGGTTGACGGTGGCAACCAGCCCTGCGGTGAAGGCTGTGAGCAGAATCGGCAGCATGTTGACGTCCTCGGTCGTTCATCCGGTTCAACCTGTCCGGGACGTTATCGGTCCCAGACTGTCGGATTGCCGACGTTGCCGGCAATGTCTTCAGGTCAGCCTTTGCGAAGCGCTTTAGCCACTTTGCGTTGCCGGCGACGCCTCCGCCACAAATACCCGGCGATCTGGTCGAGGATGATGAAGATGGCTGCCGTCACCAACAGCATGGTGATGCGGGGGGTTTGGAAGGTCCAAGAGAGGAACTCGACTTCAACGCTCTCGGTGTTTTGCACGGCAAAGATGGCGAACAGCACCGCCAATACGATGCCGATGGCCAGGGTGACCGAGAGCCCGGTCCGGGCCGGTTGAGCAGCTTTGGGACCCGGTACGGTTGCGTCGCCCGGATCTCCTTGATCGGTCACGGCATCCCCTCCTTGACTTCGCTTCGACCCTACCGGCTGAAAGGGCGAAGTGCGTTTGATTCGCAAAAAAGCTTCGACCAGCGTCACCAGTGCGACTACCAGAAACAACCAGCCGAAACTTCTCTGACCCCTTTGGAGAGCTGAGGTCCTAGCTGGCCTCCGATGATGACCCCCGGAACGGTGAACACGGCCAGGCTCACAACCGTGTCAATTTCTCCCGCCCCGCTACTTACGAACTCGATCAGATGGGTTACCGAGGCGGCCAAGGCGGTGACGGCCACTACAACCACGCTCGTGGCCACCGTTACTCGGCTGGGAATCCGGCAGCGCTTGACCAGAGCGTAGGTGTTGAGTTCCCCGAGCCCGGTGGAGATCAGCCCGACTAAAGCCCCACCGACGTCTGCAAAGAGGCGCCCTTCCTGCACACCTTGTAGCGGTACTCACGGCCGTCACGGCCACGATGACCCGCTCGGTTGACGGCTCGACAACTCCTTCACCTCGTTCAATGGCCTCGTCTTCGATGCCGTGGGGCCGATCCCGGACGAACGAGAAAGCGATGAGCAGCAATCCGAGACCGAGGATCGTTTTCAGCACCTGGTCCGGGGCAGCGTTTCCGAGTAGCGATCCGATCACGGCCATGGGGATCGATGCAACGAGCAGCATGCGGGCAACGTTCCAGTCGATGGTGCGCGCCCGGTAGTGGGCGCTGACCCCGGACGCGAAGCCGAATACTTCGGTAATCAGGGCGGTGCCGATAGCAATCTTGGGCTCCAGCCCCAAGGCGATCACGAAGAGCGGGGAGAAGAAGGTCGCTCCGCCGATTCCGGCGCCGTTGGCGATGATAATGGCGACCGGGAACAGATACCAGTACGTGTAATCCACCGTCGTCTCTCCCCGCGTCGTAAGCCACGCTACTGCCAAACAGGCTGGGCCGCCTGTGCTCTACCCTATGAGACCGAGGAGGTCATCGATGCCGATCAGGGTGTTGACAATCGAGGGTGGAGGGGTACGCGGGATAATCCCGACGAGGCTCCTGACCGCCCTGGAGTCTCTGGCGGGCGTTCCGATAGCAGACCTCTTTGATGTGCTGGTGGGTACGTCGACCGGGGGCATGCTGGCGCTGGGATTAGTCACGCCCGGTGACGACGGGGGTCCGGCCTACCCGGCGAAGAGCGTGGGCGACATCTACACGTCCCACGGAGAGAGCATCTTTCCCAAACCGGCGTCCTCGCTGCCCCGATCCCTTCAGGAAGCTCGAGAGTGGTGGGCGTCGGCCAGTTCGAGCGCGGCGATCTTCGGGTACAACCCCGACGCGGGTAACGCTCGTTATTCGCCGGAGGGGATCGAGGGGGCGTTCGAGCTGTACTTCGGAGATCACCTGTTGTCCGAAGCGTTGGTCGATGTGGTGGTGACGAGCTACGACTTGCAGACCAAGAGCCCGGTCCTATTCCGGTCGCGTGACGCGAAGCTGGACCCGTCCGATGACCTCCTGATGCGCGATGCCGCCCGGGCCACGTCTGCCGCCCCAACCTACTTCCCGCCCCTGGAGATGGCCTGGGAGGGGGTCGAGAACCGGCTGCTGGTCGACGGAGGTGTCTACGCCAAGAATCCGGCGATCATCGGCTACATCGAAGGAGTGAACCGCGCTCGGGAACAGGGACTCCACGACGCCGACGTCCTTGTGGTTTCGCTCGGCACGGGTCGACCCAAACGGACCCAGGCCCTGACGTACAAGGAGTTCGTGAGCCGCAGCTGGTTGAAACTGGCAGAAGACGTGTTCCGGGCAGCCGAAGACGGCCAGGCCGCCCTCCACGACCAGGTGCTGACCGCACTCATCGGCGATCACTATTGGCGGTTCCAGACGGTGCTGGCCGAGGGCGCCAGTTATGCGATGGACGATGTGAGCGATGAGAACGTCGAGGCACTCAAGCATCTCGGCGACCAACTGGTTGGGGAGCGACTCGATGACCTCAACGCCCTGGCGAAAAGGCTACGAGCGGGCTCCTAGCTTTCCAGCGTCCAGCTTCCAGCCATAAGGTGATGTCGCCGGTCGCTGGCCTACGGACTGCTCCGCAGCTGGCAACTGATTTCACTCGTCCAAGAAAATGTCCCGCTGCAGGGTTCCCCCACCGCCGTAGCCGTACTCTTCGAAACTGGTTACGCCCGCCTCGGTCAGAACCTCTTCGTCAATGTAGAAGCTGCCGGTGGCGATCCTGGCGTCCTTCTGGAAGATCTCGTAGGCGGCATCGGCCACTATCTCAGGACGACGCGATTGCGCCATGGCCTGATCGCCGCCCAGCAGGTTTTGCACCGCGGCGGTGGCAATGATGGTCTTCGGCCACAGGCAGTTGGCCGCGATGCCGTCGTCCGCCAGTTCCTGTGACAAGCCGAGCGTGACCATGCTCATGCCGTATTTGGCGATCGTGTAGGCAACATGGTTCTTGAACCAGTGGGGCTCCAGGTTGAGCGGCGGGCTGAGCGTCAGGATATGAGCGTTGTTGCTTCTCTTCAGGTAGGGGATGCAAGTCTTGGACACCAGGAAGGTTCCGCGAGTGTTGATGTCCTGCATGAGGTCGTAGCGCTTCATCGGCAGCGACTCGGTGTTAGACAGGTTGATGGCGCTGGCGTTGTTGACGCAGATGTCGATCCCTCCGAACAGCTCGACGGCCGCTTCGACGGCCGCCACGACCTCATCTTCGTTCCGGATATCTCCAACGATCGGCAGGGCGCGGCCGCCGGCTTCCTCGATTTCGGCGGCGGCCGTGTAGACGGTTCCCGGAAGAGCGGGGTGCGGCTCGGCCGTCTTGGCAATGAAGGCAACGTTGGCGCCGTCGCGAGCGAATCGTGTGGCGATGGCCAACCCGATGCCGCGACTTGCCCCTGAGATGAACATTGTCTTGCCTGTTAGTGATGCCATGTCCGCTCCCCGCCAATCGTGATGAAGCGAGCCTACCGCCGCCCCGGCGGGTCACCGCCGCCGGGGGATGAAGGAGTCGCTGACCGCATCGAGGGCACGATTGATGCCCCGCTTGAGCCGGTTCAGGGCCATCCGGACGCCAAGGATGGTTGATCCGGTGAACACGGTCAAGGTCGACAGGGCCAAGGCGATCGTGCCGGGCTCGAACGGACCACCGAAGGCTGCGGATCCGACCCCAACTGCTCCTACGGTGGCCACTGCCCCGGCGGCCAACAGCGTTTGGCCGGTCTTCCGCAGGCCGGCGCTGTTGGCTTCGATGGAGATCAGCTGCTCGCCGGGCTTGACCTCTCGAACCCGGTGGGTGACTCCACGGGTATCGCGCAAGGCTCCCGTGCCTTGACCGAGTCTGAGGCCCATCCGAATGGAGGTGATGGGATGCGAATCCTTTTCCCAGAGGATTCCATCTTCGAGGTGGCGTCGGGGACGAAGACCCTCCTGGTTCCTGAACCATATTTCGGCTGCGGCTTCCACCCGGGTGCCGGTTCCCTTGACCACCCGGGTTCCTATCACTTTGTCCGGCGCCAGAACTCTTTGCCACACATTGTCCAGCCGGTCGTCGAGCGACACGCCCGCCTGGTGCTCGGCCAGTGCCCTAAGGAGAAAGTCGGGTTCGACATTCAGTTCACCGGCCATGCGAATGAGTCTTTCGCGGTCGATGTCGACGCTGCGAGTCGACTCGTCGGTCTGCAGTTCGATGGCTCTGCGCAGGATCTTGTCGGCCTGGTTGGCCGGCACGGGTTCTTCGCCGGGTAGGTGGTCGATGCCTCCGGACGTCTGCTCGGGCCTGTGCTGAGGTGGTTCGAATCGTTGCGTCATCGGTTCTCCCAGTATGGCGCGAGTGGGATGTGTGCTGCTCAGATTTGTGAGATGGAACGTAGGGCAGCTTTCGGCCCGTACTTTGGAGCGTGGACGCCGCTCGTTTTGAGGAGCCGGATCACCCGCCCGCGATGCCCTCGGTACGGCTCGAGCAGTTCCAGCATGCGCCGATCGTTGGCGCGCGGCTCACCCGCCAGTGCCCATGCAACCGTATTGGGCAGGTGGTAGTCGCCGATGGGGACAGCATCTGCGTCGCCGAGGGCTGAGCCCATGACTAGGGCCGCAGTCCAGGGGCCTATGCCTGGAAAAGCGGTCAGCCGGGCAACTGCCGCGTCTTTGGTCATTGTTCCGATCTCCTCGAGTCGTCCCGCACGCTTGGCCACGAAACGCAGCAGCTCGGCGCGTTTTCTTTCGATGCCCAGGTCGTGCAATCGCCAGTAGGGAAGGTTTGCCAGAACGTCCGAAGCTACCGGCAGGGTGAGCTCCAGAGGTCCCGGGGCGGGTTCAGAGAACCTCCGGGTCAGCGCTCGTTGATTGCGATGGGCTTCCTTCGTGGCGATCTTCTGGCCGAGGATGGCGGGGACGATGGATTCGAAGACCCGGTCGGTTCGGCCGATCCGTAGTCCCCGGTTGCGGTTGCTCAAATCCCGCAGTAGCGGATGGGTAGGGACGAACTCCTCGGGGTGGTCGTCGAGGCCGAGCAGTCGGGGGGTTTGCTCGAGAACCCAATTGGCGCCTTCACCCCAGGCGCTGGCGGCGATCTCGGGTCCTTCTTGCTCGATGAGAACAGTTGCCGGACCGTCCGGCGTACGAGTCACCCACCATCCCCGCTTTCCCGACGCGTCGGCACGACGGCTGCCGAGGGTCAACCTGAGATTCAAGTCCGATGCCGTCTGGATGGTTCGCTGTTTCACGTCCGGGTCTACAGCGCTCGTTGCAGCTCGTGATCGGTGATGGCTCCCTCTATCACCAGCTCGCGCTCCGCCCGCTCGTAGAAGTGCCGGCCGATCTCGAGCGCCCCGCTCGTGTAGATGTCGGGCCGGTAAACAGAAAGCACTGCGGCCAGTAGCCGGATCTGGAAACGGGCGCGGGCGCATGCGTCAGCAGTTCTGGCGGTCATGACTGAGTCGATCATCTCATCGAACAGCGGCTCCAGATCGTCGGAGGTATTGATGCGATCGAGCAGCTCGTCGCGGATGGTCAGCAGGCTATCTTCAGAGAAAACTTGTCTTGTCAGGTTGAGGAGGGTGCCAACCTCTCGCTCGAATACTTCGTGACGCGGATCGTCATCCGCAGGAGGTGGGGGCGGGGCTCGGTGGGCGGCGCGGACTCCGGCCAGCAGGGTGTGCGTCCGATCGAGGAACAAGGTGATGTCGCCCCGCTCGGCGTCGATCACAACTTCTGTATCTTCCCCGACTCGAGAGTCCTCCCCACCGCCCTGAGCTGAGCTCATGTATCAATCGTAATCGTCTGTCCTCGGAGAACGTCGGAGTTCAATGGGTCATTCTCGAGACTGTCAATCGAGCCAGCCCACCCGACACCAGGCGCGGCGTTCACAGGACGGGCACCGCATCCAGCGGTTGTATTTGATCAGCGGCACCCACAGACTGAGGCTGAGTATGCGGGTAGTTACCTCGCCCATCTGAATGCGCTTGTGCTCGCCGCAGGCTGAGCAGTCGACGACAACGGTCCCCGGACGCGGGGTGGCGGTCGAGTAAAGGGCTTGCCTTCCTGGGGCGTGGTGGGCTGGAGGACTGGCAACCGATGCGCTCTCGAATAGGGCGCGTTTGCCCTGCGGGTCGTTGGTGTTCATGCATTCTCCAGATTCTGAGCGAGGGCCCTGTAGGCTTCGGAGGCCGTCGACCGGCCCGCGTGCTGCAACACGGAGATTCCTCGTGCAGGAGCTTCGGCGACCCGGACAGTCTTGGGGATGGGCGGCTCGAGGATGGCGATGCTATACCGCTGAGGCATATCTTCCACGACTTCGCGCGCCAGGCGGGTTCGCGGATCGAACATCGTGGCAATGGCGCCGAGCACTCTGAGTTGACTGTTGGTGTACCTGCGAACGTCGTCGATCGTCTCGAGGAGTTGACCGACGCCCCGATGGCTGAGTGTCTCGGCTTGGACGGGGATCAGCACCTCGTGTCCAGCGGTGAGGCCGTTGATGGTGAGGATCCCAAGCGATGGGGGACAGTCGATCATGACCACGTCATAGGTGCTGAGCACCGGCCGTAAGGCCTTGGACAGCACGTACTCCCGACCCGTTGTGGTGAGGAGGTGGATCTCCGCGCCGGCCAGGTCGATGGTCGAAGGGAGCAGGTGCAGGTGGCCGGCTTTGACGATGGCCTTGGCGGCTGTGGTGCGGCCGAGCATCACATCGTGGATTGAGAGTTCGAGGACCTCTGAGTCGACTCCCATCGCGTAGGTGAGGCACGCTTGCGGGTCCAGGTCGACCACCAGAACCTGCCGGCCAAGCTCGGCGAAGGCCGACCCGAGCGATTGCACCGTTGTGGTTTTGGCCACCCCGCCCTTCTGGTTGGCTACTGCAATCACCCGCGTCATGAATTCGAGTGTAGGTCAGAGTTGGGTACCCGACTCGCGCCGGGTGGGTCAGTCGGACGCTTCGAGATCGAGCGCCGCCGAGTTGACACAGTACCGAAGGCCCGTGGGTCGTGGGCCATCGTCGAAGACGTGTCCCAGATGCGAGTCACAATTGGCGCAGCGGACCTCCGTCCTGGTCATTCCGTGGCTGGTGTCGACAACAGTCGTCACGCGTCCGTCGGCAGCGGGTTCCCAGAAACTCGGCCAACCGGATCCTGATTCGTACTTGGTGTCCGACGAGAAGAGCTCGATGCCACAGGCGACGCACCGGTAAGTCCCCGGCTGTTTGCTGTCCCAGAAGCCGCCCGAGAAGGGAGGTTCGGTCGCCCCCTCCCGGGTCACCGCAAACTGCTGGGGCGTCAACCGCTGGCGCCATTCTTCTTCGGTGGTGGGGAGGCGGTCTTCAGAAATCTCGGGGGGCATAGTGGCTCCTTGGAGGTTTCACACCTCAACAATCGGGCGGCCGTTCTCGTTCCATTCTCTATCCACGGCGATGAGAAATCCCCGCGCCCGCTCGGCGCGGGGATAGCGGTCGACCAACGCCCGGAAGGCCTCTCCGTGTCCGGGCTCTCTCAAGTGGGCCAGCTCGTGGACGATGAGGTAATCGAGGACCCAACCGGGGAATCCAACCACCCGGCTGGAAATCCGGATCGTCCGGTCCTCCGGTGTACAGGATCCCCATCGGGTCTCCTGGTTGTGAACCCACCGGATGGAATCGGGAATCGGCAGATCGTAGAGCCCGGCAAGCCGGCGGGCTCTACGGGTCAGATCGATCGGGGCGCTGGTGGCGCGGCGCTCGAACTTGGTCCTCATCAAGTCGACCCAGTGGAGTTCCTCCGACCGGCTCAAGTGGGCGGGTATGGCGACGCGCAACACATCTCCGATCAGGCGAGCCTGTACCGTCTTCTTGCGTCGGTCACTTCGTACGACTTCGATCTGCACGGTTGGCGATGCTACCGGTGTCCGGTGACAAGGAGAGGTCACCGGCGGTGTTGCCGCATATCGAGAATCCTCTGCAAACCTGATATTGCACTATGCTAACAATTGCAAGCACAGGTATATGATGGCATCCGCGCCCCCCTCTCAACTCAACCCGGTCGAAGTCGCTCTGCCCAACGGCAGCCTGGTCGCGTTGCGGCCGCTGGTCCCCGCGGATCGGGATCAGCTGGCCGAAGGTTTCCAGCGACTTTCCGCCCAAAGCCGCTACCGGCGGTTCATGACCCCGACCTCCCGTCTCACCGTGCGGGAGCTGACCTACTTCAGCGAACTCGACCACCGGGACCACTTCGCCTGGGGCGCACAAGTGGTAACCGAGAACGGGCTGGACGGTGCCGGCGTGGCTCGATACGTTCGCCTGCCCGACGATCCGGCAGCCGCCGACACCGCTTTCACGGTCCTGGATGAGTACCAGGGGCGAGGGCTCGGTCAGGTCATGTTCCTTGCGCCGGCCATTGCCGGTCGGGCGAACAACGTCCAGCGGTTACACTTTGACGTGCTGGCGTCCAACACTCCGATGCTCAAGATGCTCGAGACGTTCGGAGTGTCAACGGATTCGCAGTCACAAGGCATCACCCATGGCGAGCTCGACGTGCTTCCATTCGTTGCAGGATTGGATTCCTGGCCTCCGACCGCGGCTCTGACCGAGCTGGCTACGGCTGCTCGCCGGTAGTCGGGAAGGGCGCGACGAGCGCCATATCCATCCGGCCCGTTAGCATTGCGTCTTCGCAACGGATTCGTGACTTGCCTTCCCAAGGCGGGGCCTAATGGTGCGTCGCCTCCCGTTGCGCGCAGGGGACCATGCCGGTCAGTGTGGTTGTGAATTCGCCAGCGCGGTTCCCGCCACGCATGTTTCACGTAGAGAGGCTTGACAATGGGTGACGAGCGCAAGTGGGTTTACGGTTTTGACGAGGTCGAGGATGCCGAATCGTATGTAGGTGGCTCCTGGGACGGCGTCCGCGGGCTGATGGGCGGCAAGGGTGCCAACCTGGCGGAGATGACCAGGGTCGGGGTGCCGGTCCCGCCCGGGTTCACGGTTACGACTGAAGCCTGCAACTCCTATCTGGAAGCCGGAGAGCAATTCCCCGGACGGATGTGGGAGCAGGCCCTGGCCGCTTTGAAGCTGGTTGAGGAGAAGACCGGTAAGTCGTTCGGTGATGCATCCAACCCCTTGCTCGTGTCCTGCCGCTCCGGCGCCAAGTTCTCGATGCCGGGGATGATGGACACCGTGCTCAACATTGGTCTCAACGATGAGGTCGTAGTCGGCATGGTCAAGCTGACCGGCGACGAACGGTTTGCGTACGACTCGTACCGGCGTCTCGTGCAGATGTTCGGCACGGTGGTGCTGGGCCTCGACGGTGAGCCTTTCGAGGAGGTGCTGTCCGAGTACCGGAACAAGCACGGAGTCGACAACGACGCGGCCCTCCCCCCGGAGGCGCTCAAAGAAATCGTTGAACGGTTCAAGGCCCTGGCTCCCGATTTCCCCCAGGATCCGGTTGATCAGCTTCGGCTGGCGACTGAGGCCGTCTTCAAGTCGTGGAACGGCAAGCGGGCCTTCGACTATCGGAACGCCGCCAAGATCGCCCACGACCTCGGTACCGCCGTGAACATACAGACGATGGTGTTCGGCAACATGGGTGAGGACTCGGCGACCGGGGTTGCCATGACCCGGGATGCGACCACCGGCGAGGACCATATCGAGGGCGACTTCCTCATCAACGCGCAGGGCGAGGATGTGGTGGCGGGAACCCGCCCGACCAAGGCAATGGACGACATGGCCGTCGAAATGCCGGAGCTGTACAGCGAGTTTCGGGCGATCGCCAAGAACCTCGAGAATCACTACCGCGAGATGCAGGACATGGAGTTCACCGTCGAGCGCGGCAAGCTGTGGATTCTCCAGACTCGCGACGGGAAGCGCACTGCTCAGGCCGCCGTACGGATTGCCGTCGACCTGGCCGAGGGAGGCTTGATCAGCAAGGAAGCCGCGGTAATGAAGGTCAGTCCCGACCAGGTGGACTTTTTTCTACATCCCCAGTTCTCTGTCGAGGCTAAGAAGGCTGCCGTTGACGCGGGAGCTCGGATCGCCACCGGGCTCAACGTCTCCCCGGGTGCCGCCGTCGGCGTTGTGGCCTTCGATGCCGACCTCGCCGAGCAGTGGGCGAAGACCGACGATAAGAAGGTAATCATGGTCCGACCGGAAACGAAACCGGACGATGTGCACGGGATGCTGGCCGCCCAGGGCATCCTCACCAAGCTGGGGGGCCGGACCAGCCACGCCGCCCTGGTCGCTCGCCAGTTCGGCAAGCCGGCGGTGGTGGGCGTCGCCGCCCTCGATATCGATATGACCAACCGGCAGATGACGGTGGACGGCAAGGTCGTCGAAGAAGGTGACTGGATCTCGATCGACGGCACCGTCGGCGAGGTCTTCGTCGGTGCCCTCGACACGGTGGTTCCCGATATCTCGGATCCGTGGCTCAACAAGCTGCTCGGCTGGGCTGACGAGTTCCGCTCACTCGGTGTGTGGGCCAACGCCGACTATCCCCTCGATGCCGAACGCGCCCGCCAGAACGGTGCCGAAGGCATCGGTTTGTGCCGGACTGAGCACATGTTCTTTGAGCCCGAGCGCATTCCCGTCGTGCAGAAGATGATCACTACCGAGTCGGACGAGGAGCGGCGGAAGGCGCTCGATACGCTCCTGCCGTTACAGCGGGAAGACTTCGCGGGTTTGTTCCGGGCCATGGACGGGTATCCGGTGATTATTCGCCTCATCGACCCGCCCCTCCACGAGTTCCTGCCCGCGTTTGAGGACCTGACCGGCGAGCTAGCCCATCTGCAGATCAAGACTGCCGCCGGTGAAGACGTGGCTGCGCAGCTGGCTGCGACGGAAGAGATGCTCGAACGGGTGGAAGCTCTCCGCGAGGCGAACCCCATGTTGGGCACCCGCGGCGTACGCCTCGGGATCATGATGCCGGATCTGACCAAGATGCAGGTCCGGGCGATCATCGAGGCCGCCTGCACCGTTGCCAAAGAGGGCGTTGATGTGCACCCCGAGGTGATGATTCCGCTCACCAGTCACGTGAACGAGCTCAAGCGACAGCAGACGGTGCTGGAGGCCGAGGCCAAGGTGGTGATGGAAGAACAGGGCGTCGAGGTCAACTACAAGTTCGGCACGATGATCGAGATCCCGCGGGCGGCGCTGACTGCCGGCGAGATTGCCGAATACGCCCAGTTCTTCTCGTTCGGGACCAACGACTTGACCCAGACGACCTTCGGCATCAGCCGTGATGATGCCGAGTCGGGGTTCCTCATCGGCTATCTGAGTGAGGGAATACTGGCGGAAAACCCTTTCGCGTCGATCGACGAGCCGGGAGTCGGAAGGCTCATGCAATTGGCCGTCCAGGAAGGTCGGGCCACCCGCCCAGATCTCGAGGTTGGTATCTGCGGTGAGCATGGTGGTGATCCGAAGTCGATAGACCTGTGTCATCGCCTCGGACTCGACTATGTGAGTTGCTCGCCGTTCCGGGTACCGATCGCCCGTCTGGCGGCGGCCCAATCGGCCATTACCCACCAGTAACAGAACCGTTCTTGCGTTTGCGGTGGTCTCAGGTTCTGGGCCTACCGGCCGATGTTGTGGTGTGCTTGGAGAAGAGTTCGCAAGCGTGCTTTCTGGAGCACAATCGGGAGCAGAGTGGGCCTGGACCCGGTTGTATGAGAGCGTGGCCGGCCGGGTGGTTGGCTACCTCCGCCTGAGAGGGGCACGGGAGCCCGAAGACCTCCTCGGAGAGGTGTTCGTCCAGGTTGCCCGCAACCTGCGCAGATTCGAAGGCGATGAGAAGGGGTTCCGCTCGTGGGTCTTCACCGTTGCCCACCATCGACTCATTGATGAACGGCGATACATAGCGCGGAGGCCGGTCGATACGGTTGAAATGACGGACCGTCCAGGTGGCAACGTGGAGGACGACACTCTGGCACAAATTGGCGATGAACGCATCAGGACGCTGCTCGGTCAACTGTCGTCGGATCAGCGTGATGTTGTGCTCTTGCGAGTGCTGGGTGGCCTCTCGGTGGCCGAAACCGCCGATGTATTGGGGAAGAAACCGGGGGCGGTCAAGGCCCTCCATCACCGCGGCATCAAGGTGATGCGAAGATCGGCCGAGCAAGCGGCCGTAACCAATTGACCCGTCCGGTCGGTAACAAGAGCATGAAACTCTTCAGGTTCTTTCGCCGCCAGGACCCGGTTGCCGGGCTTTCATGGAACTTCGAGGAAACCCCAGGCGATGGACCGGTGGCCGGCCTGTCGTGGCACTTTGAGGAGGCTGTGCGCAGCAGCTCTCCGACGGACATTGCCTCATCCGTCGCCGCGGCACATATCGGCGCCGCCGCACAGGCTTCACGCCTTGCGCCCGTCCCCAACCCAGCGCGAGCGGAAGCCAGGACTTCATCGCTACGTGCAACGGCGAGGAAGAGAAGGTTTGCGCTCGGCGGCCTCATGACGAGTGTCACGGCCAAGGTACTGGTCGCGACGGCGACCGCGCTCGCTGCCACCGGCGGAGCGGCCGCCGCCGGAATTCTCCCCGACCCGGTTCAGACGGTGTTGGCCGATGCGGCAGGAGTGGTTGGTATCAACTTGCCGTCGCCCGACAAGGATGGTCTGGCCACCGTGCTCGGCGACGATGAAGGCTCGGTCGACGGAGTCGATGAGGAATCGCAGAGCTTCGATGACGATCAGGGCGATGACGAAGCCGGTGATGGTGGTGTTGTTGCCGACGACCCGGCTGCTGACGACCCGGCCGACGATCAGGGCGATGATGAAGCCGGTGATGGTGGTGTTGTTGCCGACGACTCGGCTGCTGACGACCCGGCCGACGATCAGGGCGATGATGAAGCCGGAGATGGAGGTGCTGT
>Ga0224512_10000795_pt1 | contig 32282 bp, 28 predicted proteins | sample SF_May12_sed_USG_4_FD_169103 | JGI IMG/M metagenome (GOLD analysis project Ga0224512, IMG submission 169103) | Sediment microbial communities from San Francisco Bay, California, United States - SF_May12_sed_USGS_13 | ecosystem: Environmental > Aquatic > Marine > Sediment | place: USA... | reverse complement strand
CGGGGCATTGGGCATCACGGCGCCATCTGGCGCGGGTTCGTCCCAGGTCAGCGTGTACACGCGCGCATTGCTCAGTACCAGGTCGGCGTCTTCGGTCGTGGCGGCATCGCCGGGGTCTTCGGTACAGCCAGCTATCAACGCCAGCAAAACGAGACTCTTAAGAAGCTTCACCAGAGCATCCAGTGTTCAAGACCCGGCTCGGAAACCAGTCAGCCCTGCATCGCGATTGTTTTTTGGAGCAGCTCGCGGTTATCCAGCATCCAGGGATGAAAATCGTCGCGGTAGAACAGTCGAAAGTCTTTCGCGACCTCCCGAATAATGCCATCGCGGCCGAACAGGAACGCGTAGCCCCCGCGCCAGAACGACAGCGACAGAACCGGCTTGCCCTCCATCCGGCGCATCTGGCAGATCGAGAGGAACACGTGGTACGGGAAACGCATGCGTATGATGCGCATCATCTGGCGCAGCAGCTTGCGCTCCCCGCCGACGGCGAGGTACACGTCATAGGCGACTGACTTATGCTCGGTTTCCTCGATCGCGTGCCACTGCCAGAGCTCGGCCATGGCAGGATGCGCGCCGTCCATCCAGCGTAAATTGCGCATCGAACCTGCCGCGAACATGGCCGTGATGTGTTCCAGTACGACGGTGGCCGCCAGCTGCACGATCGGCGGCTCTTTTTTTGCCCGTTTGATCTCACGAATATATAGCGATTCAAGTTTCTCGAGATCGAACCTGCGTACTTCGGCTAACACCTCGTTATATCGCTGATGTTCGCGCCGATGGATGAATTCCTGTTGCACGAACACGGCGGCGTCTTTCTTGAGCTTCGGGTCTTCGATACGCGGCAGGTAGTACTTCACGCTGTCGACAAAAAACTTCTCCCCAGTGGGGAACGACAGCGACAGCGCGTTGAAAAACGCCGTCTGGAAGGCGTGGCCGCCGTGCCAGTCCCCGGCCAGCGGCTCGCGCAGGTCGAAGCTCCGGTTGCGCGCCTCGAACGCCAGGTCGTCGGGGGTTTTACTAAGAGCAGTATTTGGCATATGGTCTATTGTAGCAATCAAAGAAAGAGTGGGCACGCAGAAGGCCACGCTTCGAGCAAATAATGACTACGGCTGCATATCGAGACGACGCGAACAAGATCGTCATTCTCAACCCCAAGGGCGGTTGCGGCAAGACCACGCTGGCCACCAACCTGGCGAGCTATTTTGCGCTGCGCGGGCCGCCGCCAACGCTTATCGACACCGATCCGATCGGCTATACGACGCGCTGGCTGGAAAGGCGCCCGCCGGATCGCGCAGAGATCATCGGCATCAGCATCGACGAGTTAGCCCCACGGCGCGGCTGGCCGTTTAACAGGCCCAGAGAATCCGGGGCGGTCATCATCGACACGCCCGCCGCCCTGCGTCAGCGCGAGATTGCCGAGCTGACCCACGACGCCGACTGTATCCTGATTCCGATCCTGCCCTCGGCTTTCGACGTCCAGGCCACGGCCCAGTTCATTGCCAGGCTGCTGCAGCTCACCGATTTCGAGCGGCCGGTGGCCGTTGTCGCGAACCGCACGCGGCAAAACACGAGGAGCCTCGCCGTGCTGCTGCAAATCCTGCATGGCTTCGAAACGCCAACGATCGCGGTACTTCGCGACAGCCAGAATTACGTGCACGCCGCCGAGCGCGGCCTCGGTATTTATGAACTGCCCTACCACAGAGTAAAACACGACATTGAAGCGATGGAGCCGATCGTCGACTGGCTCGATCAGCTGCTGGTGAAGACGCTTCAGCCGGGCCTGATGTCCCGCTTTAATCCGCTGCCGAAGATGCTCTCGTCTTCATCGACATAGCCGTTGAGCGCTGATCGGCCGGCCGGGTCTCAGTTGACCTTGCGGTCGCGTCCTTCCCAGAACGGCTCCCGCAACTCCCGCTTGAGTATTTTGCCGGGGCCGGATTTCGGCAATTCTTCGGACGACAGCGTGATTGCTTTGGGCAACTTGTAGCCCGCTATCTGCGTGCGGCAAAAGTCAATCAATTCCTTGGGCGTTACTTTTTTGCGAGGCACTACAACTGCGTGTACGGCTTCGCCCCAGGCCTCATCCGGCACGCCAAAGACCGCTGCTTCGAGCACGGCGGGATGCTTGTAGAGCGCCTCCTCCACTTCCGTGCAATACACGTTCTCGCCGCCGCTGACGATCATGTCCTTGGCGCGATCGACGAGGAACACGAAGCCTTCCTTGTCCATGTAACCCATGTCGCCGGAGCGATACCAGCCGTCTTTCAGAACTTCGGCCGTTTGCTCGGGCTTGTTCCAGTAGCCTTGCATGATGTTGGGACCGCGCGCCGCAAGTTCGCCAACCTCGCCCGTCGGCAGCTCATTGCCGCCGTTGTCAATGATTTTTACCTGCACACCGATTAACGACTGTCCGCAGGATCGGCTGCGATCGACATCCAGCAGATCCTGTTCATTGCGAAGACCGGTGACCAGTGGTGAGGCTTCCGTCATGCCATACACGTGCACGAACTCGGCCGTCGGAAACGCTTTGGCGGCGCGCCGCACGACTTCCGTTGCGATCGGCGAGCCGCCGTGCGCCACCATGATGAGCGAGCTCGTGTCGCGCGGTTCTCGGTGCTGCAGTTCGGCAATGGCCGCGATCATGGTCGGCACGCCCAGCGTGTGTGTGACTCTGTGCTTTTCGATGAGATCGAGCGCCGTCGCCGGGTCGAAGACTTTGAGCGGAATCTGGCAGCTGCCGGTCCAGATGCCGCCGAGTATGCCGTTCGAGCCGGCGGCGTGAAACATCGGCGCCATGACCAGGAAGACGCTGTCCGCCGCGGGCGGCGCCATGGTCATGAAGTGAAAGGTATTCGCGATCAGGTTTCTGTGCGTCAGCATCACGCCTTTCGACGCACCCGTCGTGCCGCCCGTGTAAAACAGGCCGGCCAGCGAGTCTTCGCTGATGCCGACCCCGAACTCCATTTCCTCGGCTTCCTCGAGCAGCGCGTCGTACTCGTCGGGAATCATTACGACTGTCTCAACAAGTTCAGACAATTTGCCCGGATCACGGTCCGTCAGGAGTAATTTGACACCGGCATCCTTGATCGCGTACTCGAGTTCGGGGCCGGCATGACGCGTATTGAGCGGCACGATAGCGTAGCCGGCCGCCGGAATCGCCACGTAACTCTCGAGGTGATGATTGGTGTTGGCGGCGAGCACGGCAATGCGATCACCGCGTTCGGCACCCTTGCTTTTCAGTACGGCCGCCAGCCGGCGACAGCGCGAGTTCAGTTCCCGGAACGTAAAGCCGCGACCCTCAGAAATCACGGCTGTACGGTCGCCCGCCACTTGAACGGCGCGCATCAAAGGATCGGCAAATGTCTGCATGGGCGTGGTTCTCTTCTTGGTTTTGGTTGAGTATAACGACAAAGCGCAGCACTGGCGTATCAGTCGACAAGGACGGTACCGCGCAGAGTAGAATAAGATTTCGTGGTTACCGGGGTCGGACCATAACCGGCGTCGAACCGCGGTCTCTGTCACTAACGCGGTTCGACCCCTGATAAGTTCCCGGAGGAACAAGCGGCCCGTTGCGGCCAGGAGCCTTGGCCATGGGCATAGAAGAACGACATTGGAATGAATTGAAGCCCCTCGCGGGCAGGGTCTTTGGCAGCTCACTGCACTTCGCGATTTCGACGATCAACCCGGACGGGACTCCTCACGTCACACCGATTGGTTCACTCATCCTCACGGATCCGGGCAAAGCATACTTTTTCGAGGTATTCACGCAAAAGCTACCGAGAAACCTGGACATCGGCAGCCCGGTTGCCGTTTTGGGCGTGATATCGAGTTCGCAGCTGTGGCTGCGATCCCTGCTGACGGGTCGTTTCAGCTGTCCACCGGCTTTTCGATTGCTTGGCGAGGCCGGCCAGCGGCGTGCATCAACGCCAGAAGAAAGAGCACGCTGGCGGCGAAAAGTCCGACTGGTGAAATGGACTCGGGGTAATGAACTTCTTTGGGGAAACCTCGACGTCGTGCGGGAGCTACATTTTCACACCGTGCAACCCGTTGATATGGGTCGAATGACGGCTGACCGCGGTCGCCTGTAAGCAGACAAGCGTCAACCGCAAACCGGTCGAACATATGCCTATAGTCAATGTTCGGGACGCATGGCATGCTAACCGAGCAATGCCATGACAGCGGAGCAGCGTCACCGCAGGGGGACCTTATGTTACTCAATCCACACAAGCACGATCGCCATTATCACGACGAAACGTCGACGCAGATCATGCGCAAGAGCATTGAGTTCTTCGAGAACAAGGGCCGGCGCCGCATCAAGGAGGATGACCACGAGCGCGTCTGGTATGCCGACTTCCTCGAGTTCGTCGCCCGTGAGCAGATCTTCGCCAAGCTGATGACGCCGCCGCAATATGCGGGCGGTGCCGAGGGCGTCCGCTGGGACAGCTGGCGCAACTGTGAATTCAACGAGATCCTCGGATTCTACGGCCTCGCTTACTGGTACACCTGGCAGGTCAGCATGCTCGGCCTCGGGCCTATCTGGATCTCCGGTAATGAAGCGGTCAAGAAAAAGGCCGCGCGGCTCCTGCTGGACGGTCACGTCTTTGCGTTCGGGCTGTCGGAAAAGGAGCATGGCGCCGACATCTACTCCTCGGAAATGACCCTTTTCCCGCAGGATGATGGCACCTACCTGGCTCGCGGCCGAAAGTACTATATCGGCAACGCCAACAAAGCGGGCCTGGTCTCGACATTCGGCAGGATCGACGGCACGGACGACTACGTTTTCTTCGTCGTCGAACCGGGGCACGAGAAGTACGAGTGCGTCGAGAACGTCTGCAACTCGCAAAACTATGTCGCCGAATTTGCCCTGCACGATTACCCGATCACGGATGCCGAGATTCTCTCGCGCGGCAGGGAAGCCTGGGACGCATCGCTCAACACGATCAATGTCTGCAAGTACAACCTCGGCTGGGCCTCGATCGGCATGTGCACGCATGCTTTTTACGAGGCGATCGATCACGCCAGCAACCGGCAGCTGTTCGGCAGCCACGTGACCGACTTCCCGCACATTCGCCAGCTGTTTGTCGATGCTTACGTACGCCTCGTCTCGATGAAGCTGTTCGCGCTCAGGGCCTCCGACTACATGCGCGCTGCATCGAGCGAGGATCGGCGTTACCTCTTATACAACCCGATGGTCAAAATGAAGGTCACGACCCAGGGCGAAGCGGTTATCGATCATCTCTGGGACGTTATCGCCGCCAAGGGCTTCGAGAAGGACATGTTCTTCGAGATGGCAGCGCGCGATATCCGTGCGCTACCCAAGCTCGAAGGCACTGTCCACGTGAACATGGCTTTGATCATCAAGTTCATGGGCAACTACTTCTTCAAACCCGGCGAGTTTCCGGTCATCGGGCAACGCGATGAGCCGGTCAACGACGACTTTTTGTTCGACCAGGGGCCGACGAAGGGTCTCGGCAAGATTCGATTCCACGATTACAAAGAGACTTATGCCGGCGTCGACCTACCGAACGTGAATGTGTTCAAGAAACAGATCCGCTACCTCAAAGCCATGCTGGCGGTGGCAAGACCGTCCAAGGAGCAGGCGAAAGACATCGATTTCCTGCTCAACCTGGGTGAGCTCTTTACGCTCGTCGTTTACGGCCAGTTGATCATCGAGAACGCCAGCATCCACGCCGTCGATGATGACCTGCTTGATCAGATATTCGACGTGATGGTGCGCGACTTTTCCCGCTACGCCCTGCAGCTCTACGGCAAATCGGTCACGAGGAAAGGGCAGCAGCTGCTCCTGCGACGCATGATCAAGCGACCGGTCGTCGACAAAGCACGCTTCGACAAGATCTGGCACGACCGCGTTGCCACACTAAAGGGCGCCTATGAAATGCACGAGGAGCCGGCGGCCCCGCGCGACAGCTCTGTCGCGGACGTGGCCTGAAGTAAAGCGGGGTCAGGCCGCGGTTTCATCGCAGTCTGACCCCTGTTCACAGACAGCGATCGTTGCCAACGATTGCCGTCTATCGCTCCTGTTCCTCCTGCCGCAGGGTCATGCCGGCAACAACGCCGGCGTGATCAGAGGGCCACAGCCAGCTGGCCGTGCGATCTCTTTGCCGGTCCCCCACGGTCATGGCGTGCACGGCCCGCAGGAAATGGGGGCCCTGGGCGCCACCGACGGGTGGGCGGACCCAAATATGGTCGATGCGCTCGTCGAGCCAGGATTCGTCGTTCGTCAGAAGGTCTTGTTGGCAACAGGTGTAACCGTCATCCGCCTTGCCGTTGCGCACGGTCCAGGTGTCCGTGTACCCGTTACTGGCCATAACGGTGTAAGGCGTCGGGCACAATCCCAACGTGTCGAAGGTTGGCGGGAGCATGCAATCGACCAGCGGTCCCTCGGCGGGGTCGGAATTGAGATCGCCGACCAGCACGACGATCTCGTCGCGTCCCGCCGCAAGGGTCTCAAGGATCTGCGTAAGCTCGACGGCCTGCGCAAACTGAAAACCATTCGCAAACCGGTTGCCGCTGACCTCCAGATGCGTGTTGACAAAGCGATAGCTGCGACCACCGAGGCCGACGTCGACAATATTGTAGCCGCGATTGAACACGATCGGCCCGGCGGGCGTGGGTACCGGGAAGTTTGCGAGGTAATTTTGGCCGACTGAAAAAGTAACGTCCACATCGGAACGCTTAAGCGTGACATCGAAATCCGTCAGCCGCGCGTCAAACAGCGGGTATTCGCAGTCCAATAACCCGAGATTAGCCACCGGCAATTCGACATCTGCATTTTTAACCATAGCCGCCACTTCGTAGCGCAGGCCGCGTGCATCTAATGCCTCCAACAGTAGCTGCAGGTAGTCTGCGTAAACGTCCGCGGCATTGGGAGCGGGGTCATTGGGCGGAAAGACGATGTCGTCCGGGCACTGCGTACGGATCAGCGAGACTTCCTGCAATCCGATCAGATGAGGCCTGTGCCTGGCAATTCCGTCGGCAATAGCCTCGGCGCGTTGACGAAAATCGGTCATCTGGATGTCGCCGAAAATTTCTGCCGCTATAAAGGGTACATCTTCCGGCCCGGTATCTTCGTCGCCAAGAATCTTGAAAAGGTTGGCGCCAACGTAAAGGTTTTGCGTCATGACCTTGAGATGGCCGGCATGACCGTCTGAATTGCCCGCCCAATCGCCAAATGTTGTCGGCGAAGATACGGCAAAGAGCAACGCAATTAGAGCTACAAACGATCGTTTTTGAATATTCATCCGAGCTCCTGATTATTATTATCCAGCGCAATGTCCCTTTATGAGATGCCTCCAGGCCGGCGTCAATTCGGGGATGTACCTAAGGCTCCGATAATCCGGGCAATGGCAAGTAAGGCGTCGAATCGGCTGCCGACACTGGAATTGCAGTCCGCCAGCATGTGCGCTAGTTCACGGTTTCTACCCTTTTGACATGCGAGTTTAGCGTCACAAAAGCGATGCCGCGATTTTACTTGCGCTTATGTGAAGTAACGCAGCCGAAACGTGCGCCGGGCTGCCATAGTAAGCACATTGGCGCTGGTGAGGAAACCTGTCTGTCGCGCGAGCGCCTTCAACGGTTATTGATTTCTAAGGAGAGGATGCGAGATGAATTCCAAATGGATCTGCAAATTACTCATACTGATGGCCGTAGGACTTGCCGGCTGCGGCGGCTCGAGTTCAGAGCCGGCTCCGGCGACCGGCTTCCTCACACTCGGCATCAGCGACGGGGCCATGCACGATGCGGACAAAATCTGTATCGCGTTCGATGAAGTAGAACTCAAAGGCCAAGGCGAGCCGATGATAATTTATCCTGGGGAAAACCAAGGCGACGTTGTCATGGTTGACCTTTTGGACTTTCAGGGTGCCAACGTGGCGCCGATCCTGTTTAACGAAAAAGTAACTGCCGGTCACTACAACTGGCTGCGTCTCGGCGTGAATGCCGACCGGGAGAGCATGGGCGGCACAGGCACTGGTGGCGACACTTGTACCGGTGAGCACTCCTACATTCAAATGGAGGACGGCACGGTCTACAGACTGTATATTCCTAGCGGCGAGGAATCGGGCCTCAAGTTTGTCAACGGAATTACAATTCCGGTGAACAGGACCGCCACTTATGTGGCCGAGTTCGACCTGATGCTTTCGATCCGCGACGAGCTGGGACCAAATCCGGATGTGCGACTGCGCCCGACCGTTCGACTTGTCAACGACGTCGAAGTCGGTACCTTGATTGGCACGGTCGATGATGAACTTGCGACGGATACAGCGTGTCAGGAAACCGGTAACGGGCCGTCCGTATATGTCTTCGACGACGGCATCACGCCGAATTCGATTGACGTCGAACCTGGCTCGGAGGACGACCCGATTGCGACTTCCATGGTCGCAGACCCCACGCTAACGGAAGGCACGACAACCTGGGATTACACGATCGGTTTCCTGCTTCCGGGTGACTACGAGGTTGCATTCACGTGTGACGGTGAAAACTTTGTGCCGCTTCAAGGAAAGCCGGCGAACATCGATGCCGGTGTGATTGAGACAGTTCCTTTCATGATCACTGACGTTGGGCAATAATGGTTTCCAAGCCCCTGTCGGCCCTTTTGTGCCGCCAGGGGCTTCGTGCTCACGTATCACGGGCCCGGGTGATTCACCTCGAAGTCACAACGCCCGCGTTCGTAGTCGTAGCTACCGCCATCATCCAGGCACTCGTCAATATCCGCCGTATTGATAAAGAGAATAATCGCCCAAACTGTGAAAAGAAGCAGGGTAGCAGCAAACAAAGAGCCGACGAATACAGTCAGCTTTCGCTGCCACGTGGGTGCCTCTCCAATTTTGTGCCGCTTGAGCATCTGGAGCATTTGGGGACAATCTTAATTTAATGTATTGATACCCTAAATTAAGAATGTCCCTAGAACCTACCTGTGCTTCAGCATCTTGATGGCCCGCCGGGCCCGCGAGCGGCGCAGGTCCTCGAGGCTTTCCATTGTGACCGTGTCCGATGCCTTGATGACCTCGTCCATCTCGTCGCTGATCGCGGGCGCGTTTTCGACTTTAAGCCGATGGCGGCCCAGCGAAATGACGTCGTCGCTCTGGAGGACTGACTTGACCACAATGCGGGAATTGACCGTAGTGCCGTTCGTACTGTTCAGATCAAGCAACACGATAGCGTTTGCATAGACCTGCAGCATGGCGTGCATTTTGCTGACATAGGGATCCTCTATCAGGATATCGGCAATTTCGGCACGTCCAATGACGTACTGTCGCTCGGTCAGCGCATACTCGGCCACGATCTCGCCGTCGCGGGTAACGATGACGCGCGGAATCGGGGGGTGTGACTCAAGCGCCGTCATGTTTGCCATCGCCTCAATAGCCCGCCTGTTCAACGCACCCGGCCAGCCGCACGACAGTTCATGCAGCCGCTCACAGACGTCCAGCGGAAACACTTCTTCGCTGTGCTTGCCGCCCGCCGCGATCAGGCGTGCGCGGAGATAATTCATCGCCTCCCGTTCACTCAGCGGATTCAGCGAATACATCGCCGGGTGCCGTCGGGCGAGATCGCGCATGCCGTCCTGCCGTGGCAATGACGACAGCCCTTCTTTACCCGTCAGCACAATGCGCAGCGCATACTTGCCGCGCGATTCCAGCGCTGCGAGCCAGTTCAAGAGGCGCCGGGCACTCGCGGTCGCATGATCGGCATTATCGATTACCAGCACCGGGGGCCGCGCGAATCGCGCCTGCTCCGTCACGAAGTTATTGAGCTTGTGCAGCAGTTGCTCGTCGTGATCGTCGGCGGTCTGGACACCAAATTGTGACAGCATGTCGGTTAACAGCCGTCGCGGTCTCAGGTGCATGCCGTCAACGAGGGCAACCGCGGCATCGCGCGAGTACCAGGCCAGCTGCTCCTTGATGATCGTGGTTTTGCCCGAGCCCGTGGGACCTTGCAGCAGCGCCACCCCGTTCGCCTGGCTGAGCGCAGACGACAGGAATCGCAACGCGTCCTGGTGCGACTGGTAGGCGACGATGAACCCGGCCTTGGCGTGTTTCCCGAATGCTTTGCTACCTAATGAAGAATCATGTGCTTGCATGGTTTTTCTACATTCTTGTTTATCCATATTATGGCTGTAAATATCGCTTCGGCGTGGCCGAGATTCCATAATGCAGTAATTCCACGGACGAGCTTATCACGCGCCCGTGAGCTGCTGTGCCGGCGCCGTCTCCACGTACACGAATTTGTCGTTGCTCAACGCCTGCTCCCCATCCCAGCGGTAGGCCACCAGCTTCCCGCCGCTCTTCCCCGCCACGCTGTAGTCGAGACAGGCCACGTTGGGCGCCAGTAGCTCAGGTTCGGAGTCCAGCCAGTAGTGCCCGATGAAGACGGGCGGATCGTCGTGCGAGTACTGCAAAAGATGGTCCGCCCCGATCGGATCCTCGGGAATATGACTTCTCGCTTTTTCGGGCCCGAGGAACGCCTCGTAGTAGGTACGCGCATCGCCGTCGAACCAGCGTATGCGAACCTCATGCCGCGTATGGCCATCCTTGTCGAAAAACATGTGCCCTTTGGGCAGTTCGATCTCCTTGCCTTTTAGCAAGGTCTCGATCGCATCGTGCTCGCTGCGCCCTGTCCGCGATGCGCGCAGGAGCAGATTATCGTCCAGGTACTGGTTGATTGACGGAAAGCAGACCTGCAAATCCTCTATCAAGGCATCGTCCCAGCAGGCGTGTACGACACGCAGGCCCGGCAGCTCCAGCCACAGCGGCAACGAGCGAAACCACTCGATGAGTTCGGCATAGTCATCGGCTCCCTGGTAGGCGTCGAGAAACGCCTGGTGTTGACGCCGGTGGCGGTCGGTATGTTGCCTCAGGTACTGGCCAGGATTTTCGGGGTCTTCGGTGAAGTACGCGATCGCATTGAATTCGTGGTTGCCCATGACCGACAGCGCCACACCATCCTCTATCATGGGGCGGACGATCTTGATGACCTCGCGTTGGTGGGGTCCGCGGTCGATGAAATCGCCGAGGAATATGACCTGCCTGTCGGGCTGCCGATACACACCGTTAGAAAGGCTATAGCCAAGCTTTTCCAGCAACTCGACTAGCGGCTCGCTGTGGCCGTGAATATCGCCGATCAGGTCGTAGTTCACCCGTTGATTATATGCCCTTTTCGCGTCAGAACGGCCCGCTAACAATCGTCGGTGTATCCCAGAAAGCGGCCCAGACATCCTCGTCACGAACGTAATACACGGTATCGTCGTGGATGAAGGCGCGATTGCGCTCGGAATAGAAAGGTCCCGCGGTGCCTTCTACCGGCGCTAAGATCGAACCCACACTGTTGAGCGATGCACTCTGCGGCGCACTCTTGTCACGAATCTCGAACAGGTACAGCCCCGACTCGTAATCACCAAAGCTGCCGTCCGGGCTGTGGAGGTTCGCCGGAATGGCCAGCCGATCGAGGCCGTTAACGTCCGCCTGGTAAACGAAAGCATGGCGATCATAAATCGCCTCGCTCCACGAACCGGGGCCACCGAGCGTTGCACTGCCGCGCGACAGAGGTTGCGCGATGTCGGACACATCGAAAAGCTCCAGCTTGACACCACCGTTGCCGCCCCTGCCGAGACCGAGCAGAAGCTCGTCGTTGACCGGGTGCAGGAAGTCCGAGAATCCTGTGATTTCGAGCTCGCCGGCGATGTACGGGTCCCCTGCATTGGCCAGGTCGAGCACGTACAGCGGATCGATCTGCATAAAGGTCACGGCGTAGGCCCTGTCTGCAAGGAAGCGTACGCCGTAAAGCGCTTCATTCGGCTTGCCGATTTCCTCAGGTCGCGCCGCGTTCGGCAAGGTCGACACGATGTCGAGATCGAGACGGGCAATGCTATTCGCCTCGCGCAGTATGTACAGCGTGTGATCGACAAAGTCTTCGTTGGTCCAGTCAAACTGCGACGCTAGTACGCGCAGGTCGCCCGCATTCTCGCTCATGCGGAAATCAGCCTGGCCGCCGCGCCAGACGGTGCCGTCGATGTCGGCCGAGCCGCGGTAACGCACTTCGGCGCTCGACAGGGCGAATTTGTGAATGCGGGTGACGTCGCGGGCCCGCTCGGGATCCGCACGTAACTCGGTCAGGTACAGCGCGTTTTGCGACACGTAGACGCCGTAGGCATCTTCGTTGTAACAAGTGGTCGCAAATGAGGTCGGATCGTTGATGGGCACGGCCGTGATACTGGTGATGGTAGCGTAACCGGTTGCATCGTCCGCCGTCGTGACGTAACAGCGATCGGGTGCGACGAGTGCCCGGGTCACGCCGTTGATCGTGATCGTCGGCAACATGTCATCGAGCGAAACGCCGGCGAGAATCTGCTGATTCTGAGCCTGCTGTTCTGCGGTCGTCACGTAATAATTGAGCCCGTCAATATAGGGCGTGTACCTGCTCACGATGTAGACGGTGTCACCGATGCGCCGGCTTTCGACGAAGATGCCATCGATCTTGGCATCCACTTCGATCGTAGGCTGGCCCACATCGCTGACGTCGTAGACCCGGTAGCCGAGCTGCTCGGGTGCCCATATCGCGAGGTCGGCCCAAAGCTCGCCGTAGCTGCCATAAATCGATTCACTGGTCAGTGCGAACATGCGATCGGCAGTAAGGTACATACCCTGGACCGATACGTTGTCCTCGAGTGCGATTGTGCCGGCAAGTTCGGCCGAAGCGCTGCCGGGGTCGGTCGCTAGAATGCGGATCGATCGCTGGGGATCGTTGCCCGTGTTCGCGGCGCCGTCCGAAGACGCGGCCGCGAGAATAAAGCAACAGTTGAAATAACGCCGAGGTGCGACAAACAGGTGCGAGCCGTCATAACGGACCGCGTCAAATTCATCGACGTTGACCTCCTGCGTATAGGTGCCGGTGAAACTGCCGCTTTCCGCCGCGCCCCCTGCTATGCCGTCTGCGACAGCCAGCTGCAGGTCGCTGCTCATTGCCGTTAGCGCTGACTTGAGCGACGCCTCAAACGCGGCGGCATCCGTTACCGGGCTCAGCAGACCGACTGGACCACCCGTCGGGTTGCCCGGCGATTCAGCGTCCGACGAGCCGCCACAGCCGGCGAGCGAAATAAGAATCGATCCAGTTACGGCACTCAGCAGTCGCTTCATTTGACTAACCCCGGTGCTGGCAATACTTCGACTTCAGGCCTGCGAATCTGTGAAATCGCTGCGGCGTTCACTTACCAACCACGACAGATTTGACCGATCTGGACGGCTCAAGTTTCACCGCTGCGCGGTGTGCCGCTGCTCCACGCGTTCGCAGTCTCCTCGAAATTCTCCCGACCGGCGCGGACGACGCAAAATCGATGACCGGTCGGCGCTTCCATGACCCACCAGCTTCGAATCTGCTCGATTCTCTTCGCGCCCAGCGCCTCGAGGCGCCGCACCTCGGCTTCGATATCGTCTGTCTCAATGTCGATGTGCACCCGACTCGGATGTTCGACACTCTGCACCTCGATGTAACCCTGATCGGCGCCGGTATCCAGGCCGCGGTACCTGGCGTCCTCCGGGTCGGTCAGCGGTTTCTGGCTGTAGCCCAGCGCCTGTTCCCAAAAGTGCGCGGCTGCGTCGAGGTCATCCCCCTCGCAATCGATGATGATTCCTGCAAGCTGACTGCGATGCATGACCGGTCACCTGCTCGCCCTGGTGAATGTCGAGCATAATCCTCCAGCGGCCGTCTGCCAATGCAGATTTTCTCGCGTGTAATCGAAGCCCGGTCCGAGACATGCCGGCCCGCATGCGGTTTTCCCGGATTCTCGTAAGTGCTTATTCATGCTAAGAATAATTGGGAGTAGTTCGAGCCAGCTCGATCGGGAGGTCTGTCATGAACACGCGTTCCGTATTGGCATTACTCTTGGTCAGCCTTGTCGCTCTGAGCGGGTGCGATCGGCAGGCCATGATGTCGGAAAAAGGTTTTCGGCTGCCGGACGGCGACCCCGATGCCGGCCGCGAGGCCTTTTTTTACATGCAGTGCAACCAGTGTCACACGATCAGTGGTGAGCAGGTTGCCGGCATACCGGGTTACCCGCCGCCCTACGTTGAACTAGGCGGCTCCGTAACTCAGGTCAGGACCTACGGGCAATTAATAACGTCGATTATCAACCCGTCACACAAATTGGCCACCGGCTACGCGACAGAGGTTGTATCGGAAGACGGTGTGTCCAAGATGTACATCTACAACGAGTACATGACCGTTCAGGAGCTAATTGACATCGTCATGTTCCTGCAACCCCATTACAAGGTTGTGCCACCGGATTATCAGTACCGCATGTATCCGGGCTAGAAGCAGCCGCGGAATTCTCGCGTCTGCCTATTCCGGCTGCAAATTCACGACCTCTATACCGGCCGCCGTATGGCAACCACGGCAACTGTTCTCGATACGTTCGGCTGCCGCCGTTGCTGCGGCAAGATCCGATGCCTCAGAGACCGAGCTGGCAGCGCTGCGCATGCCATCGACATAAACCTGCCAGTCATCAGGCACACCAATAGTCTCATCATGCCCGGACAACCAGTATGCCGGCCTTTGCGCCGCTGCAAGACTTCCTGCTTCCAGTGCGGCGTTGAGGCGCTCGAGCTGGCTCGCGTGATGGTGCATGTGCGAGATAAACGACGCGCTTCCCATCTCGTCTTTCTCCACCACTGCTGTTTCGGCGACGGTCGTTTCTGCAACGGTCGATTCAAGCGTAGCCGACTTGGCGGCGGTAGCGGCATCGGCATCGGCACCCTGTGGCGCTGATGCTTGTTCCTTCTCGGCGCAGCCCGCGAGGCCGAGTACCAGGCCGATGATCAAGAGTGAGTAAAATTTCATGGCTACTCCATTGTGGGTAAGAAGTGGAAATAGGCACCGCCCGACGTGCTGTCGGCTTCGATTTCGACCGCAAGAATATTCGATTTCGGTGCTTTGTGCTAACAAAACCGTGCGTCGATGCTATTTGATCGCCTTCAATACCTCACGCGCCAGATCCCAGCGGTTGAAACCCTGCTTGCCGTAGTCGAGGCCACGTCGAACGATGACGGTCTCGTGTGACGGAATGATCACAACATACTGTCCGCGATTGCCCGCGGTCGAATACGCCGATCTCGGCACGTCGTCCCGGTCGTCGGGAACCAGCCAGAACTGGCCGCCGTAGTCGTTGCCGCGCCCGGCCGATGCGGGAGCCGGTGTGCGCACGAATTCGATCCAGTCCTCTGAAATCAGGCGCTGACCCTGCCAGACACCGTTCTGCAGGTACAGCAGGCCGAAGCGCGCCAGATCGCGCGCAGTCGTATACACCTGGCTGCTGAAAATGAAGTCGCCGAAGCGATCGGTGCTCGCCAGCGTACTGCGCATGCCGATGCGATCGAACAGCGCTTTGCGCGGAAACTCGGCGTAGGTCCTGGTATCGCCCAGGGCGCGCTTCATCGCATAAACCGCAAGCAATGTGTCGTAATTCTCGTAGTCCCAGTGCGTGCCCGGCTCACGTATCAACCCACGGCGACGCGCGTTGTCGACAGAGCTCGCGCCAGCCCAATACGCAAGGCCGGATCCGGTCGCGTACTCCATGTCGAAGCTGTCAACCGGGTACAGGCCGCTCGACATGTTGAGCACATGCCTGAGCGTAATCGCGTCACGCGGATCCGAGTCATAAGCCGCCACCTCGGGCAACCACTCGATGCCGAGCGGCGCGTCGAGTTCAAGACGGCCCTCATCAACGAGCATGCCGATCAACGTTGCCGCAATACTCTTCGCCGTCGACCATGTTCGAGTGCGGGTCGTCCTGTCCACGCCGTCGGCATAGCGCTCGTGGATAATCTGACCTTTGTGCACCACGATCAGGCTCAACGTCACTTGTTCCGGCGACTTACGATCGAAAGCCCAGTCGGAGGCCGCGTCGAGCGCGGCCCAGTCGACGTTGCCTGGCAGCAGATTCGGGTCTGTGACATCGCCCATTGGCCAGGGTGTTGTCGCCGGGTCTCCCTCAGGACCCGGCAATGCGAGAATCGGCAGCGATTCGATATCGTCGAGGTCCTGGTTTGGTGCCATCACCACACACCCAATGCCGTCACGAAAGGCTGCGTGAATGACAGGACCCGATTCCGGTCCGCCGACGGCCACAGCCTTGCGCTCCAGATCGATCCGGTACTCGCCCCCGTCAACCGTCCCGACCGGATGTGTCACGTAGGCCAGTTCCTGGGCAAATAGCTGCTCGAGTGAGCGCCCTGACGTAAACAAGCCGTTGCATGTCAGGAGTGCCTGTAACCCGTTGCGAATGATGATGCGATCGGCCAGGAAATAATCGAAGTCATCGACCTGCTGCGCCTGCGACGTACCCGCGAGCAGCAACACGATGCACACTGCAGTCCGCTGCAAAGCACGGAATGGGACTGCTCTCATTGCGCACCGTCTCCGGCGAGCTCCCGCAGAATGATGCTCCAGTGATCCAGCGCGCCGTAGAAAGCGTCGATGGGAACGCGCTCGTTGAGGCCGTGCGCGTACATATCATCGGGGTCCATGAAAATGCCGCTGACTGCCCAGGTCGGAATGCCCGCGCGTCGAAAGTGCATGCCGTCCGTGCCACCCGATTCCATGAAGGGAATAATCGGCACGTCCGGATAGCGGCCGTGCACTGCCCGCGACACGGCCGCAACTACGTCCTCGCGCGGCTCCGATATCGGGCTCTCCGTAGGTTCGTCGAGCAGCACGAACTCAATTGCGGCATTGTCCACGACGTCTTTCAGCGTCTGCTCGACGTCGGCGACGGCAGTGCCTGGAAAAATGCGGCAGTTTACGGTCGCCGTAGCCGACTGCGGCAGCGCGTTTTCCGCGTGCCCGGCTTTTAACATGGTCACAACGCAAGTGGTTCGCGTCGTACCGACGTAGGATGATTCAAGCGCAAGCCGATCGCTGGCCGCTTCATCCTCCGGGTTTTCGGCAAAACGAATCATGGCCTCGCCCAGATCACCGCCCAGCTTGCTGCCGGTCACGCGAAAGTAGTCGAGGGTCATCTGGCGCCAGCGCACAGGGAACCGGTACGCCTCGATTTTCATGATGGCATCGGCGAGGTCATAAATTGCGTTGTCCGGTCGCGGCCTGGAGCTGTGGCCACCAGGATTGTGGACGGTCATCTCCCAGGTCGCGTAGGTTTTTTCCGCGGCCTGGATATTGTAGGTCAGCGCACGTCCCTCTTTGTCCAGGGCGCCACCGCCCGCGTCCGAGTTCAGCGCAAATTCGGCATTTGCGAGGTCCGGTCGTTCGTAGGCCAGCATGCGTGTCGTTGTCATGCCGCTTTCTTCGTCTCCCGTGAACGCAATGATCAGGTCACGGTTCGGCAAGAAACCCTCTTTCTTTAAGCGGATAAAGGTGGACGTTAGCTGTGCGATGCCGAACTTGTTGTCATCGGCGCCACGCGCATAAAAGTACTTGTCATCCTGCGTGAGCGTAAACGGCGGCCGCTCCCAGTCCTCGCTGTTCGCCTCGACTACGTCCATATGACCCAGCAAGAGTATCGGTTTTTTACTGGAGCCCAGTGCACCGCGATAGCGAGCAATGAGTGCGGCGAACGGCGGCTTGGGTAGGACCTCGATGTCCTCGGCAGGAAAGCCTGCGGCGAGCAGTTCATCGGCGAGGTATTGAGCCACTTTCGGCGTGTTGCCGCGATCCTTGGAGGTATCGATTTCGATGATCGTCCGGTAGATTTCCAGCGTCTTTTGCGCATGCTCGGACGATCTGTCATCTGCGATGGCGGCGGTCGCCAGCAACACTGTAAACAGAATAGCGAACGTTGATCTCATGAGTCGTTTTCCTTTGTGGTCCTCTCGTCCCATATGGCTGAACTGTACGCAAAACCGGGCGTATCGGTCACGCATTGAATTGTACTCGCGGCGCTTATTTTGACCTAACGCACAGAAAATTGTCCCGGCCTTAAGTAGAAATGACACCCTTGCAACACGAAGGCGACAAGGACGCACGGAATGCGGAGCTATATAGAGCAGGCTACAAGATTGCTGCCCGCCGCGCTGGTGGTCGCAGCGCTGAGCCTTGCCGGGTGCTCTGTGACGTCGCCGCCCGCTCCGCCGACGCCGATACCCGAACCCGTCGAGTCTGCACCGGATATCGTCATTACCCCGCCGCCGCCTGTCGCCGAACCGAAAGCAAAGGTCAAGATTCCGGTGCCGGCACCACTGCCGCCAGTCGCTATAGTGCTGACGAGCCGAAAGGCCGCCTATGCCGATGTCGCCGAAGCATTGGTGCAGCAGTTCGAGAATCACACGGTCTATGACCTCAGCAATCGCGATCGACCACCGGTCACCGTCCTGCGCATGATCAATGATTCTGATTCGGGCGTTGTTGTGGCCATCGGTCTGCGCGCCGCGAAATCATCGGTTGCAATGTCCAACAAACCCGTCGTCTTCAGCCAGGTGTTCAACTACCAGGACCACGGGCTCATGAATGACAATACGCGCGGCGTTGCCGCGGTCCCACCGCTCGATGCACAGCTTGCTGCATGGAAGGAAGTCGATCCGACGCTGTCGCGCATTGGAGCCATCATCGGTGACGGTCATGAGGCGCTCATCACCGAGGCCGAAATTGCGGCGGAGCGACACGGCGTCGATCTGGACGTGCACGTCACGCGGTCGGACCAGGAAACACTCTATTTCTTCAAACGCATGATCCGTGACATCGACGGATTCTGGCTATTTCCCGACAACCGCGTACTGAGCGGACGCGCGTTGCAGCAGATCATGGACGACGCGCAACGTCAGCGTGTACCCGTACTCGTGCCCAGCGAAGCCATGCTGCAAATGGGCGCCAGCATCAGTATCAGTAGCGTGGCGTCCGACATCGCAGCCACCATCACCACGATAGTTCGGCAGATTCAGGCCGGCGATATCGCTAAGGTGCCGCCGCTAAGCCCGCTCTCGGCTATCCGTGTCCAGACCAACGAAGCGATCCAGGTCGCCGACCAATGAAGGCCACTCTCCAAAACATCATGAACTGGGCCCGCTCTATGAAAGTGAGCCGGTTGGGGAAATGGATACGCGCACCGTTTGCAAGAGTCGATGCGAAGAGCGGCAGTCGCGTCCTTGTACACGAGATCCTTTCCCTCCAGGTCTTTAGCGCCGCTTTGGCCGGCGTGCTCGCAATTGCCAGTCTTTACTGGGGCGGTCAGTGGGTATTGCAGGACAACTACAGCCGCTGGGCGTTGCAGTGGACCCAGGAACTCAACGAACTCGGGGCGCCCCTCTTCCTTGCCGATGACAGCGAAGCGCTCCTGCGTCTCGAAAGTTTCGTCAAGCGCTATCCCGAAATAGACCGGGTTGCGTATTACGGTCGGGACGGCACGATGCTCTTTACGGTCGGCAATGATGACGGTGCCAAGTCCGTCACGAACCTGCCTTCTGGTGCCCTGAAAGAAGCTGTCAATGTAGTCGGAGACAAGAACCCCTTTCTCATGAGTACCGGCATCCTCAATCCGCAGCGTTTTGAAATTCTCGCACCGGTCTGGAAGGAGTCGATACCCGACGACGGGCTGTTCGATTTCGATCCGACGCTGCCACAGCAGCCCGTGAAAACCGAATTGCTCGGATTTGTGAGCATCAATCTCGACTTCGTCATTTTTCACGACCGCCTGTTGGCCAATATCAAAGGCGGCATCCTGATCCTGTTGGTTGTGCTGGTTGCTTTCGCGCTTTACGGCAGGCACGCGCTTCGAAACGCGCTCAAAGCGATTTCCAATTTGCAGGAACCCATCAAGGAACTCGCCAAAGGCAATCTCCAGGTCGAGTTCGAGCCGGCCGAACACCGTGAAATCGCAGAGATTGTCGAGGCGCTCGAAACCACGGCGTCGGCGCTCAATGCGCGCGACGCCGAGCTGCTGCAGCTGGCCAACCACGACAGCCTCACCGGCCTCTTTAACCGGCGGCGCTTCCTCGAAGAACTTCGCAAGGAAGCCTTGAAAATCATGCATGGAGGCCACGAAAGCGCGTTGTTTTTTGTCGATCTCGACCAGTTCAAGTATATCAATGACGCCTGTGGGCACCCGGCCGGCGACCGCCTTATTCGCAAAGTCGCTGACGAGTTGTTGCGCAGCGTCGGCCAAGACGATGTCGTCGCCCGCTTCGGCGGTGACGAGTTCGCCATCCTCGTGCCACACACTGATGAAGCGGGCGCGCGCCTAGCTGCCGAGACCCTCCTGGCGAATATGCGGCGAATGGCGCACATCGAGGACGAGCGCGTATTCCACGTCCATTGCAGCATCGGCATCACGATGCTGACTGAAGAGAATATTCTCCACGACGAATTGATCAACCAGGCCGACATCGCGTGCCGCGAAGCCAAGATGGCGGGCCGCAACCGCATGCATGTTTTCGAACAATCCGTGGAAGCCGAGCAGCAAACGGCGGCGGATATTGGCTGGATGACTCGCTTGAGAAACGCCCTGGATAACGACGAGTTCGAGCTGCGCTTCCAGCCGATCAACCGCGTTGACACGGGCGAAACGACACATCACGAGGTACTGATTCGATTGCCCGGTGACGACGGCAACATGATCTTGCCGGACGTTTTCCTTCCGTCCGCCGTGCGCTTCGGTCTGATGTCAGAGATCGACTTCTGGATGATTCGAAATGCCGCCGAGGCTTACGAAAGAGAGTCAGCGTCGGACAGCGACCTCAAGCTCGCCATCAATCTCTCGGCAAACGCATTCGAAAATGAAGACTTGACTTCATACGTGGCCGCGATCTTCGACAAGCACAATGTCGCTCCCGGCAACATCGTTTTCGAAATCACCGAGAGCCTCGCTGTCCGGCGACCGATTCACGTTGAACGACAGATTGCCGAACTCAGGGAATTGGGATGCGAACTGGCGCTCGACGATTTCGGCACCGGCTACAGTTCGTTCAGTTATCTTCAGAAACTGCATTTCGATTACATCAAGATCGACGGTGCTTTCGTGAAAGACTTGCCGAACAACCCGGTCGACCAAAAAATGATCAGGCTGATCGCCGAGATCGGCCGCGAAGCGGGCATGAAAACTGTGGCCGAGTACGTGCAGAACGCCGAGACCCTCGCTTTGCTCGCAGACCTGGGCGTGGATCTGGCGCAAGGTTTTTTCGTTGGCAGGCCGGCGAAGAAGCCGAGGCGAAAATCGACGCCTATTTTGCTGAAGTCACGGCGCACGAAGAAAGGCGCTCGCTAGCGGCACTCCGGGACCTAGCGCCCATTTCCCCCGTTTTCAGGCGACTTTAGTGTCAATTTTGTGCGATTCGTCATGTTCCATAATGTTTATGGCCGCCATACTGCCCGGATGGACGCCATGATGCCTCAAGTCGTATTGTATCTGGCCGCCGCCGGGCTGGTCGGGGTGCTGCTCGGGTGGCTCATTCGCCGCGCGAAAAACAAGCATGAGATCGAGCAGCTGGACGACGAATGGCAGGCAAAATTTGACGACGTCGTCCGGGAACGAGACCGGTCAACCCTAGAAACAGAAAAGCTACGCGCAGCGGCGGTGACACAACAGGGCGTCGTAAACCGCCATGAAATCACTATCGCGAAGGTCAGGACGGACCTTGAGTCGGCGTACGCAAAGGAAAAATTGCTGTCCAAGGACCTGTTCAACCTTCGTGCCGAACGCGAGGGTTTCAAGGAAAAGGTCGCTAGTTTTCAAAACGCCCTGGCCGCAGTCAAAAAGCAGTCGGCCGAGCTGCAGGAAGAATTCATTAAATCCGGCGAAGTATATAAACGCGAACTACAGAAAGCGTTTGAGAAGCGCAAAGCGCTCGAGATCAAGGTCGAAAACGCCAAGTTGGAGCACGAGTCGTTTAGCAATCTTCTGCAGGCAACAAGATCCGAACAGGAATCCGTCAACAAGATGCTGGATTCGGCGCGTAACCGACTGGCAAATCTCGACACGCTTGAACAGAACGTCATCGCGCTCGAAGCCGAAAACGCCCAGCTCAATCATGACTTCATTCGCCTGAAACAGGAGAATGAAACGCTCCTGCGCGACTCCGCGGAACTCGAAGAACTCCGGGAACAAAACAAGGAACTGGCGCATTGCCTGAAGTCCATGGAGACCAGTCGCCGGCAATACGAAGAGGATGCAAAACGCTATCGCAAGAATGCGCACGAGTATGAAAAGCATTCCGAAACTCTGCGCCTCCAGCTGGATGAAGTGGAAAAGCATTTCGCAGACATGGAAAAACAGCAACGCCAGGCGCTGAAGGAAGCTCGGGCGGCGACCGACAGGTCAAGATTAAACGGACAAAATCCGCCACAGCAGGAAGCCGACAATCTGCAGGAGATCGTTGGCATCGGCAAAGTTTTCGAGCAGACCCTTCACGACCTGGGCATCTATACCTTTGAACAAATCGCCAATTTCGGCGTAGCCGATATCGCCAGGGTCAACGCCGAGCTAAAAGAATTCAAGGGCCGAATGGAACACGACGACTGGATCGGCCAGGCGAAGGAACTGCATTTCAAGAAATACGCCGCCGCCGACTAGCTGCGAGCCGTTTCAGGTGCGTCAAGCAGCTCTCCTGCACGCAGGCCGCGTCAATTGTCTTCTGGTCGAGTAAACACGACGCGGCCACCGACAATAGTCTTGAGAATTTTCGCGTCCCGAAGCGTCTCCGGCACGATCGCCGTAAGGTCGCGATCGATCAGGGCCATGTCCGCGAGCATCCCGACCTTCAGCATCCCCTTGCGGTCTTCCTCGAACGCGGCAAACGCACCTTCGTAGGTATAGGCGCGAAGCGCCTGCTCAACCGTGACTTTCTGCTGCGGCACCCAGCCATTGGGGTTTGCGTCGTCCAGCGTACGCCGCGTGACTGCGGCATAGATGCCGTACAGGGGGCTCGCGGGCGCAACGTACCAGTCGCTGCCGAATGTGACGTGCGCGCCACTGTCAATCAGCGACTTGAATGCATAGGTCGTATTGGCGCGTTCCTTGCCAATAACATCCTCGGCCCAGCGACCGTCGTCGATCGCGTGGTAGGGCTGCATGCTGGCAATGACATTCTGTATCTCGAAACGCGGCATATCATCAGGATGAATGTGCTGCGCATGTTCTATCCTGAAGCGCCTGTCGCGGTCGCCGTCTTCGTTGTCGATGTCGTAGTAAATGTCCAGCAGGTCACGAATAGCTTTATCGCCAATGGCGTGGACAATCGGCTGCAGCCCGGCCGCATCGGCGAACGTAATCCAGGCACGGATATCGTCGAGCGGGTCGAGCAGAAAACCACTTTCGCCCGGGGTATCTGTGTACGGCTCGAGGAACGCGGCCGTATGCGAACCGAGCGATCCGTCCATGAATCCCTTGACGCCACCCGTCCTGAGCCATTCATTGCCGCGGCCGTGCAAAGCAATGTCATCACGGAGCTTCTGCCACTCGACCAGCGGCATTACCGCATAGATTCGCGTGATCAGCGTGCCGTCGGATTCCGCGCGCCGATACGTCGCAAGACTCAACCAGCTATCGAGATCGTCGGCAAACATGTCATGGACGGTGGTGACACCGTTCTGCGCGACATAGCGCATCGCGGCGTCGAGGTAGCGGTCGAGTTGTTCCGCCGTCGGCTCAGGCATGACTTTGTGGACGAGGCGCATGGCATTGTCCTTCAGGACGCCGGTCGGCCTGCTGTCTGCACCGCGAACGATCTCACCACCCGATACCTCGGGCGTATCGGCATCGACACCAGCCAGATCGAGTGCCACGGAATTGGCGAGCGCCATGTGTCCGTCCAGCCTCGCCACCCAAACAGGGTTTTCCGGAGTCACGGCATCGATCCACTCGCGGCGAGGCAGCTCTCCGCCCCAGTTCGTATGATCCCAGGTACCGCCCGTGATCCACTCGCCGGGCTCCGAGCGCTCGGCAAAGTCCGCGATGCGCTGCGTAAATTCCTGTGGGCTCTTCGCATCGCGCAGCTGCACCGAGGCGATCCCGCTGCCGCCGACAAGAAAGTGCACGTGCGAATCGATGAAGCCCGGAACGAGCATGCGGCCGTCTGCCGCGATAACCTCGGTGTCGTCACCGATCAGCGGCTCGATCTCGGCCGATGAGCCCACCGCGACGATGTTCTCGCCCCTGGCGGCAACGGCCTCGGCCCACGGTTTGTCCGGGTCGCCCGTCCAGACGCGGGCATCCGTGATCACGAGTGAAGCCGCTTCCAGCTTCGGCGCCGAGGTCGGCGAGCACGCCGCAAGCAGCATTGCGACGACGAGGAGGCAGAGCTGGCCTGCCGGGCGGTACAAAACGTTCATCGCGCTGGTCATGCTTGTCATCCTTCTGGTTGTGGCGGGCTGTCTCGCAGCCTAATGCAGACGTTCGACCGGATTCAATCGCCGCCGCTAGCTCCCATCCGCTTCCAGCGCATCCATGCGATCGAGCAGGTCAATGCACTCTTCGGCCGCTTCCTTGAGTTCGCCCGGCTTGCCGGCCGCGATCCTGTCCAGCACGGCGCGCGCATCTGCCCCGCCAATGTCCGGCAGCAGCCGAATCAGGGACGCCGACGCCTCCCCTGCCGCGACTTTCGCCTTGATCAGATCGAACGAGCGCTGCCCCGCCTTGACCAGCGACATGCCGGCCAGCATGCGACTCTGCTCATCCTCCGCCGACATGGCCTGCAGCAACGTCTCGGCGCCGCGGCGCGAACCGAACATGCGCCACGACGTGCCGGCGGCGATGATCCTCAGGGGAGAGATACGTTGTTTCATCGGAATGTCAGATAACGCCCCACAGGCCGTGGTCGTCCCAATACGCGGGTTCGTGGGTCGAGCTGTGGTCAAACCAGCCGTTGCGGTGCTCTTCCACGGCGAAGTCCGTGGTGCGAAAGCGCTGGGCGCCGCCATCGAGCAGCACGACGAGATCGACCCGCACGCGGACGTCGATTATGCGTTTTACTTTCGAAAAATCCGGGAACCACTTCTTGTGGACGGGCCAGGCCATCAGCACCAGCCGATCGAACTGCACTCCCTTCCGGGTTGCCAGATGCGCCACCGTACCGCCGTGACTGTGGGCGAAGAAATCGGGCGCGGCGAGGCCCTGGTCCGGGATCCATTTCCTGAGTAGCTCGGCGTCGGCTCGTCGCGCCCTGTCGGAATAAGCGCCGGTCCATCTGAAACTCCAGTCGTGTAGTCGGAGGTCAGGGCGCCTTGCTTTCAAGGCGTCGTAAAAGTCGCCGCCCGGTCGATACCAGGTGGCGTTCGCCGCAAACGTGCCGTGCATCACGACGGCCGTTTCCGACTGGCGCCGACGTTTTCTGGATTTGGGCTGCCGGACGACTTTCTTGTCGACAGTTGACTCCATCGGACCGATGTGGCTCATGGCCGCCAGCGCCAGCCTGGAAACCAGTCGGTCCCTGCTCCTGGCTGCCGACTCCAGCGTCTCGCGAATCCTGGGGCGCAGCCGGGTCGTTTCGCGCGCACCGGCGGCGCCGGCCACGGCAACCAATGGGTATTCGCTCATCATCGCGGCTTCGAACAGAGCGGCCGCGGCTTCGATCGTCGGTTTCCTGTAAACCTCGCGAGCAACCTTGGTCATTTCCTGCTCGAGTGCCGGCCGGGTTTCTTTTTGTAATTCTTTTTCGCTAACTCCGAGGTGCCGGCACGCGGTCGCTACCTTGACGTGGCGGTCACTTTTCAGCGCTTTGAGATTCGGCAACGGAAACTCCGGCAGCTTCTCCGTCGTCGGCGTATAGCCCAGAACGCCGGCGCGCACGGCCAGCAGGAATGCCGCCTGCGACGCGGCCGCCGACTCTGCTTCGGCGGCCGAAACGTCGAACGCGTCGCGCGGATCGATCGGCTCATAACGTCTGTAGCTCATGCTGCGCTCCCCGATACCTGCGCATTTGCGAATACCGGCAGTATAAACAGGATACCGCCCGGACCGCGTGCCCGTTGGCCGCTAAAGCCGTGCCGGAGCTGCGACTGGGAAAGCGGTCCGAGAGGGAGTACTATTTTGTCGTTGTCTTGACTTAATACCAATAAAAATAAGGACATACGGCCTTATAAAATAGGAGACAAGAACATGATTTTCAGACGATTTTCAATTGTTCTGACACTCATCCTGGCGCTCGCCGGAACGCAGCATGCTGCCGCCGATTACGTGGCGTATTCCGTTGGCGAAAAAGAAAAATCACCGCTACCGGAGCGAGTCGACAATATCGATACGAAATACCTCCTGAATATCGAATGGGGTGAATACGCGGGCCGTAAGGCCAGGCTTGGTGTCCTGGAAGTCGATAACAACAGCTCGACGAGTTCTTACACTGTGTCCACCATGATGGGCAACGTCGATTATTCGGCCTCGACAACAGGCGTGCCTGTAAATGGGATCGAAGCGATCGTCATCGATTCGCTGTCGCAAACGGGTCGCTTTCGGCTCGTGGAAAGAACCGAACTCGGCGATGTCCTTGCGGAGCAGGACCTGGCAACCTCGGGCCGCATCGCGAAACCTTCGGGCGCAAAAACGGGCAACGTACTCGGCGCGGAATACCTGGTGCAGCTGGTCGTCACCGATTACGAAACCAACACATCGGGCACAGACAAAGGTGTTGGCGGCATTTTGACACGCAAAGTTCCATTGCTGGGCGGCATCAAGGCCAGCAGCAGCACCGGGCGAGTCGGCTTGAACATACGGCTAATCGACGCGGAGACCAGCGAAATAACCTTTACCAAACAGATTGAGGCTGTCATCAAGGAAAGCAACCTCGCTTTTGGCGGCGCTGGTCTGATCGGCGATGTCGGGCTTGGAGGCTTCATGTCCGAATACTCAAAGACCCCCGTCGGCCAGGCCGTCATTGCCGGCGTTAACCAGGCCGTCTTCGAACTGATAAAAGAAGTGGGAACGAGACCGCCCGAAGGCTCCGTCGTCAAGGCAGACGGCGCGCAGATCTACATCAATCTCGGCGCCGATGCCGTGGCGGTCGGGGATCGACTGCAGGTGCTGAAAAAGGGCGAAGAGTTGATCGATCCGGAAACCGGGATATCGCTCGGTGGTAGCACCACCTCGATCGGTGAAATTGAAGTCAGTCAGGTACAGGAAAAATTCTCGATCGCCAGGTCGGTGTCATTGAGTGGTACTCCGGACAGGGGCGACAAAGTCAAGGGCACGAAGGCTGCTGCGCCGCTAGAATTTGCAGGAAGCTGGAAGAAACCGAAGTAGTCGTTGACACCGCGCGCAGTTTCCCGGTTTTCGGTCTGTCCATGATTTTTGTCAAGCGCGCGCAGACGTTTTTTTTAGATCAGCGCCTTGGGCAATCAGGCCCAGGCGCGCGACGTCAAGAATCTGCACATGCTCCCGATCGATGCGGATGATTTCGGCTTGTTGCAGTCTCGAAATGACGCGGCTGATGGTTTCCGGTGAAAACCGAAGGTAGTTTGCAATGCTCTCATGCGACATCGGCAGGTCGAACTCGTATTCGACTTCGTATTCGCGCCGCAGTCGGGCCTCAACGTCGAACAGGAATATCGCGACTTGCTGCGTGGCATCGAGACCCTCGGCGCACTTTTGCTGCCGCGCGAAATCCCGGCTCATCAGCGCCAGGATCCTGGTTTGCAGGCCTGGTATCTGCCGCGACAGCCTCGCGATGTCGCGGTAGGGGATGATACACAGCGAAGCGGCCTTCAGGACCTGCGCGTTGAAATGATGCCGCTCCGGGTATACCGCATCAAATCCGACGAGCTCGCCAGGCAGGTGAAAATCGCGCACGTGCTCGTGCCCCTGCAAGTCCAGCGTATAAGACTTGATACAGCCGCCGCGCACGGCATAAAGCGCCGTGAACGGATCGTCAACGCGAAACAGGTGGGTACCTGCCGGCAGGGGGCCGATATGCTGAACGATGGCATGAACGCGACAAAGGTCGCCGTCCTGCAGCCCTGGCGGCCAACACCATCCCTGTAGCGAGCAAAGCCCGCACGCATGGCGGAAAGCAGGAACGCCCGCCATGGACGATTCGGCGGCACCCAAGACGCGACTCCTCGATAACGTTTTGATTGTAGCCGCGTGCACGGCGCCTGAAAATCGTGGAAGTTACCTAGAATTACCCCGACAAAAGTCAATGCACTACTTAGCAACCGATGATCATATAGGTACTGCGGCGAGCTCTGCGCGTCCGCCCGTCGCCGCTGAATAGAGATGCGTTGCAGCGCAAAGGAGACGATCATGTTTATCAGAGAGGTAAAGGCCCATTTCAAACCCGAGAAGTTTGATTTGTTTAATAAACGGCTTGATAAGGATGTCATCCCGATGCTGAAAAAACAAAAGGGATTCCGCGACGAACTTTCGTTTTTTGACAAAGAAAAGAACGAAGCGATTGCGTTAAGTTTCTGGGATACAAAAGAGCATGCAGAAAAATATGCGCGAGACCTGTATCCGACAGTTCACAAGAAAATGGAAGATGTGCTCAAGGACACGCCGAAGATTCGCTCTTATGAGGTCGCTAATTCGACCTTCTACAACATTCACGCTTCCTAGGCTTGAATGGCAATTCCCGGAACGGGCGGCAGCTACATGCTGCCGCCCGTTTTTGCGCAGATGATCTCCGACGGGAACGTGAACTGTGAGACGTACTCGCGCCTGATCTGAACGAATCCGGACGTCTCCAGATATGGGAGCAGCAACACGCCGCGACAACCGCCCAGCCATGCCGGGTTGATCCGGTAAATACGTTCCCAGATCCCGTTGTACCATCGCTCGCCTTGCGTCATGTTTACCATGGCCAGCCGCCCGTCCGGCCGCAGCACTCTCTTGAATTCCTCCAGCACGGCCGGGAAATCCTGCTCAGGCAGCAGGTCAAACATGTAGTTGTTAATGAGCACATCAAACGCGTCATTGGGAAAATCCAGCTCATAGGCGTCGCCGACCCTTAGCCGATAGTTTTTCGCTCCTGACTCGGCGGCTTTGCGCTTGGCGCGCGCCAGCATCGCCTCAGTCAAATCGATGCCTTCATTTCGACCCGACGGGTTTATTTGCAGGATTCTCTCGAACGCCAGGCCGGTCCCCACCGCTACCTCAAGTACATTCTCACCGTCCCCGATGTCGGCCAATTCCAGGCAACGATCGCGGGCTTTGCTTTCGGTCAGCCGGGCCCACAGATCATAGGACGGGGCGATCTTGCGATAAACGGCCGCAACCCGGCTTTTCTCAATTTTCGCGTCCAGCATTAACACTTTTCTACCCACGGTTGCAGGCCAAGGATGATTGACTGCTGGCTTAGCGAGCGCATTACTGAATCGTGAAGCCGCCATCTACGCAGGTGGCCGTTCCCGTCACAAATGATGCCTTGTCGGAACAAAGCCACAGCACCGTTGCTGCGACCTCTTCGGGCTCGCCGATGCGACCGATCGGATGCGCTTTCGAGAAATCGTCGGGCTTGACTTTTCTCATTCTGGCAAGACTTTCCGCCATCGGCGTGCGGATTACGGCGGGATTGACGGCGTTGACCCGGATGCCGTGGGCCGAGTACTCGAGCGCGGCGCTCCTGGTCAACCCCATCACCGCGTGTTTGGACGCGCTGTATATTCCGACGCCCGCGAAGCCGAGGAGACCGCCAATGGATGAATTGTTGACGATGGCACCACCACCGGTTTTCAACATCTCCGGAATCTCGTACTTCATGGACAGCCATACACCCTTGACGTTGGTATTCATGACCGCGTCGAAGTTGTCGACGGTTTGATCCGCAAGCGGTCCTCCCGCGCCGCCGATACCTGCGTTGTTGAAAGCCACGTCCAGGCGGCCGTAGGTAGCCACCGCATGCCCGATCAGTGCTTTGACGTCGTCTTCCGAAGACACGTCGGTGCGCAGGAAACTGGCTTCGCCACCCTCGTTCTTGATGGTCTTTACGACGGCCGCTCCAGCGTCGCTGTTGCGATTGCCGATCACGACGCTCGCACCCTCGCGAGCAAATGCAATCGCGGTCGCCCGCCCGATGCCCGATCCTCCGCCCGTCACGAGCGCTATTTTCCCGTCGAAGTCTGCCAAGTCGATTGTCCCTATGCCTTGTTGAGTTCCGTAACGCCGCCGTAAGCGACTCCCGTGAGCTGCGCCATGTCCGCCTTGAACGTCGTGAGATCATCAACTGAAAAGTCGCTCAGGTGACGATGCCCGGCGGCACGAGCAAGGACCTGCATCAGCTCCACTGACGCCGCTAAGAACCGCGCCAGCCGTTCTGCCGCAATATCAACAGGCAGGCGTTTGCGAAGATGTGCTTTCTGTGTCGCGATACCTACCGGACAGTTGTTGGTATGACACGCACGCATGCCGAGGCAACCGATCGCCTGGATCGCTGCGTTTGCGACGGCGACACCGTCGGCCCCAAGCGCCATCGCTTTGGCAAAGTCCGCCGGGTGCCTCAAGCCGCCCGTCGCGATCAGCGTCACGTCTGATGCATTGCACGCGTTCAGGTGCCGTCGTGCTCTTGCGAGCGCTGGAATAGTCGGTACGGAGATGTTGTCCCGGAAGATCAGCGGCGCGGCGCCGGTGCCGCCGCCCCGCCCGTCCAGAATGATGTAGTCGACGCCAATCTCGAGTGCAGCGTCGATGTCTTTCTCGATGTGCTGCGCCGAGAGCTTGAAGCCGACCGGAATACCGCCCGTCTTGTCGCGTACTTCCTCGGCGAAGTCGCGGAACTGGCCGAGCTCCGTCCATTCCGGAAAACGCGCCGGCGACACCGCGGGCTGCCCTTCCTCGAGTTGGCGCACCTCGGCGATCTTACCCTGCACCTTGTTGCCAGGCAGGTGTCCGCCGGTGCCTGTCTTGGCGCCCTGCCCGCCCTTGAAGTGAAACGCCTGCGTTTTTTGCACCTTGTCCCAGGAGAAACCGAAGCGCGCGGATGCGAGTTCATAAAAATAACGCGAGTTGGCGGCCTGTTCTTCCGGCAGCATGCCGCCTTCGCCCGAGCATATGCCGGTGCCCGCGAGTTCCGCCCCTTTCGAGAGCGCGACCTTGGCCTCCTCGGACAGGGCGCCGAAACTCATGTCGGAAACGAACAGCGGAATATCGAGGCGCAATGGCTTCTTGGCGCGCGGCCCAATGACGAGCTCGGTGCCGACAGCTTCGTCATCCAGCAGCGGCAGCTTGTGCAGCTGGCCGACGACGAACTGCAGGTCGTCCCAAACGGGCAGGCTGTTGCGCGGCACGCCCATGGCGGCCGACGGACCGTGGTGGCCCATTTTTGTGAGCCCCTCATTCGCAAGTTTGCGAATGAACTTCACGTGCGGCTCAATCGATATTCCGGCCGGGTCCTGGTAGAGGCCCTGATAAGCATCGCGCTTGTAGGGCTGGGGGTTTTGTTTCGCCCACGCCGCGATTTCGTCTTCATCGACCAGCACCTGGCCGTCTTCGACCCAGGCATTGAACTTGGGCAAGGTCTCGCTGTTGTTGTATTCGCTGACGCCAGTGGCGAGCCGATAATCCCATCCATGCACGCCGCATATGAGGTTGTCGCCGTCGACATGACCGTCCGACATCAGAGCGCCGCGGTGTGCGCAGCGGCCGTACAACACACTGACGGAATCGTCGTAACGTACGATTACGAGGTCGACGTCGGCGACCAGCGCATAGTCGGGCACTCGGTCCTCTAGATCGTCCCATTTTTTTATTGCTATTTTTTTCATGAGCTGGAAATCCTCCGCGAAGCGAGTCTACCATCTCACGCTCCCATAGAATGGCGAACCGCTTCAGTGAGCAGCAGCTCGGCGCTTAGCAGCCGCAACTTCCTCATCTACCTGGTCGGCAGCACGGTTTCGCTGCACGGCCTGTGGATCTATCGGGTTGCACTCGGCTAGTTCGCCTGGCAATTGACCGCTTCCGAGTTCAGGGTGGGCGTCGTTGCCTTCACGCAGTTTGCGCCCGCCGTCTTCTTCGGTCCGCTGTTCGGCGTGCTGGCCGATCGTGTCGATCGCCGAAAAGCGTCGATCGTCATCAACTCCTGCAGTACGGCAAATATGCTGGTGCTCGCTACACTCGCAGCGCTTGGGCAGGTCAACATCGGTGTGTTGACAGCATTTTCGCTCGTACAGGGCGCGCTGGATGGCGCGCACACGCCAGTGCGCATGACGCTGGTACCCAACCTGGTCGCCAGAGAACAACTCGAGAGCGCGATTGCAAGCACCGCGGTCTCTTTCAACGTGTCGCGGTTCGTCGGTCCGGCCATCGCCGGCGTTGTGATCGCCGCGCTTGGAGTCAGCGCTGCATTTGCTTTGAACGGCGTATCCTATCTCGCCATTGTCACGGCCGTACTCTTTGTCGAGCTGAG
>Ga0224512_10000794_pt1 | contig 32299 bp, 31 predicted proteins | sample SF_May12_sed_USG_4_FD_169103 | JGI IMG/M metagenome (GOLD analysis project Ga0224512, IMG submission 169103) | Sediment microbial communities from San Francisco Bay, California, United States - SF_May12_sed_USGS_13 | ecosystem: Environmental > Aquatic > Marine > Sediment | place: USA... | reverse complement strand
CCGCCTGGGTCCGCCTGTTCGACGAGACGATGGCCGGCCTGCGGTTTCCGTTCCGCGACGCCAAACTGACCGAGGCCGAAATCCTCAACCTGATGTCCGATCCCGACGGCGAAAAGCGGCGCGAGGCCGCCGAGAGCCTCGGCAGGGTGCTCGGCGATAACATCCGCACGCTGGCGCTGATCACCAATACCCTGGCCAAGGACAAGGAGATCGAAGACGGATGGCGCAAGTTCCCGCGTCCGGATTCGTCCCGGAATCTCTCCAACTTCGTCGAGGACGAGGTCGTCGACGCGCTGTCGGCAGCGGTGCGCAAAGCGTATCCCGACCTGTCGCACCGCTATTACGCGCTGAAGGCGAAGTGGTTCGGCGGCACCCGGCTGGACTATTGGGACCGCAACGCGCCCCTGCCCGAGTCCGACGACCGGACGATCGCCTGGGACGCGGCACGCAGCACGGTCCTGGACGCCTATGCGGCCTTCTCGCCGGACATGGCGGATGTCGGCAAGCGCTTCTTCGACAACGACTGGATCGACGCCCCGGTGCGGCCGGGCAAGGCGTCGGGCGCCTTCGCGCACCCCACCGTACCATCGGCCCATCCCTACCTGCTGCTCAACTTTCAGGGCAAGACGCGCGATGTGATGACGCTGGCGCACGAGCTGGGCCACGGTGTGCACCAGGTGCTGGCCGGGGGTCAGGGCCATCTGATGGCGGATACGCCGCTGACGCTGGCCGAGACGGCATCGGTATTCGGCGAGATGCTGACCTTCCGGGCAATGCTGAAGCGGACGGAGGACCGGGCCGCCCGCCGCACCATGCTGGCCGGCAAAGTTGAGGACATGCTGAATACTGTGGTCCGCCAGATCGCCTTCTACGAATTCGAGAAACGCGTGCACAACGAGCGCCGCGACGGCGAGCTTATGCCCGATCGCCTGGGTGAGATCTGGATGGATATACAGGTCGAGAGCCTCGGCCCGGCGCTGCGCTTCGACGACAATTACCGGGTGTTCTGGGGCTATATTCCGCACTTCGTGCATTCGCCTTTCTACGTGTACGCCTATGCGTTCGGCGACTGCCTCGTGAACTCGCTTTACGCGGCGTACCAGGAGGCCGAGGACGGCTTCGCGGGGCGCTACCTCGACATGCTTCGTGCCGGCGGCACGCTGCGCCACAAGGAGCTTCTGAAACCCTTCGGGCTTAATGCGGGCGATCCCGAATTCTGGGGACGGGGACTCGCCGTCATCGCCGGCCTGATCGACGAGCTCGAGGCGTTGTCTTGAATTTGGCGCGCGAGCGCCAGCCGGCGCTTGAGGTGCTGCGCCGCGCGCCTGAGGGCGGGGCGGCCGGCGAGCGCCCGCCGCTGTTGTTCATCCATGGCGGATTCGTTGCCGCGTGGTGCTGGGCCGAGAATTTCTTCGATTGGTTTGCCGCCCACGGTTGGGACTGCCACGCACCCAGCTTACGCGGGCACGGAGCTAGCGAGGGCGCGGCCGAACTGCATGATTTCGGCATCGACGATTACGTGGCCGACGTCGTCCAGGTCGCCACGGGGCTGGACCGGCCACCGGTTCTGATCGGCCATTCCATGGGCGGTTTCGTCGCCCAGCGCTATCTGGAGCGCCATCCGGCGATGGCGGCTGTGTTGATGGCGCCGGTACCGGCGACGGGCCTGTGCGGCGCGGGCCTGGCGATGGCGGCGACCAACCCCGGTCTGTTCGTCGACGTGGGCCTGGCGCATGAACTCGGCCGCCACGCGCCCACACCGGCGGTCCTGTTCGAAGCGGTGTTCGGCCACGACGCAGACAACGGCTTCGACGGCCACGGACAGCGCTTCACCGATGAGTCGCACCGCGCGTGGCTGGAGATGTGCCAGCCGGCATTCATCGATTCCGGCCGCATTCCGGACTTGCCGCTGCTCGTCGTCGGCGGTGCCGAGGACCGGATTATGCCGTCGGCATTCGCCCGGTCCGCGGCGCGGTTGCTGGGGACGACGGCGGAAATCCTGCCCGGGCTCGGCCACGCGCTGATGCTGGAAAGCGGATGGATGGACGTGGCCGCGCGGATCGACGGGTGGCTGACGGCGCAGGGATTCTGAAGTTACGGATTTGTTCACTTCTCGATGGTCTTATTCATACAGGCGGCAGGCTTCCGTTCGGGCGCATACACCGGTGCTGCGCCGGCAAAGGTGATGCGTGCCAACAGGCAACCTGCCGCCGGGCATCTGACCGAAACGCGGGGTAATTGATCGTGAACGACGGACCTGAAATCGGCGACGCGGCCGCCGCCGCCGCAATACTTGCGCATATACGCACGCATATCGGCCCGGTCGATTCGGTGTTCCACGAATTCGACGCGGACGGCGTGGGCATCGATATCCATCACGTCCCGCCGACGAAGAAGCGCAAGGCGCACACGCTGATTACCACCGGAATGAGCGATGAACCGATGCCGAAGGGCCCGGGAGTCAGGTATGGCGAGCTGGTCATGCGCCTGCCGTCCGACTGGCCGATGAGCGACGATGCGCTGGATGCGGACAGCGCCGCCTGGCCGATCGCCTTGTTGCGGGCGTTGGGTCGGCTGCCGCATGAGCACGGCGTCGGCTATGATTTCGGCCTGTGCATTGACAGCGTCGGACTTCCCTTCGACCTCGCGGCGGCAACCGGATTCGCCGGAGTGCTGCTGGCCCCGCCGGTGACGGTTGCGGATGCCTTCTGGTGCCTCGACGCGGGCGACGGCAAGGTCATCGATTTCTTCGGTGTGGTGATGCTCTATCCCGACGAAGTGGCGCTGGCGAAGAGCGAAGGAGTCGTGGGACTGGCGCACAAGCTCGACGCGCTCAAGGTCAACGAACTGATGCAGCCGGGCCGCAAGCGTGCGGCCTAGGTTGGCCTCATGCACCCGGCGCGGTTTCGACCTGCGCCGCTGCCACGCGAGTTCTTATCTCTTCACGGAAGTTCCGGGCCGACTCGATATTCGGAAAGGCGTCACCCGGCAGCTGAATTACGTATACTAGGCCGTAAATGATGACGATGTTGCCTTTGATCTCTTCAACGGCATCTACCCATTGCCACGGAATCTCAATCTTTCCCCGAGGATCCTGGTAGGACAGCTTGTCATCAGCAAGCACGACGGAAGATGGCCCGAACATTTCGGTTTTTTCTCTGGTCAGCAGGCTCACCACATGCCGCCGGCCAAGAAATGCGGTGAGGGTCAACAGACCAAACCCCGCGAGCAGAAGACCTAGGACAGGCGCGATGGTACTTGGCGGCACGAACCATCCAGCTATCCCATAGGTGCCCAGCCAGAGCAACGCACCGACATAAAGCGCCACCGCTCCATAATAAGGGAAAGTCAGCCAGGATCGTTTGTAGAGGCGATTGGAGAGCAGTCGATTCGCCGCAAGATACGCGTCGAGTAAGCTCCGGGGACTGGAGTCGAACTGAACGTTCACGTCGATTCTCCTGCAGTGACCGCCTTTGATGATGACGCTATCACGGCAATAGTTAATGAGCATTTATGCGGTCATGATCCGACGGTTAGCGCCGCTGGTACTCTTGCAAACAGAGGTTTACACCCCATTCTTGATGCCATGTCGGATTCGGAAAGCAGCAGATTCAGTGGCCGTATGCGCCGGTACGCGCGCGTCGGCGGGGCCGTGGGCGGCGTCGCCGCGCGCTTCGCCGGCTCCCGGCTGTTCGGAATCGAGCTCGACCGTGACCGCCACGCGGCTGAGCTGACGCGGGCGCTGGGTGGCCTCAAGGGGCCGCTGATGAAGGTGGCGCAGCTGCTCGCCACCATCCCGGATGCGCTGCCCGCCGAATACGCCACCGAGCTTGCGCAGCTGCAGTCGGATGCGCCGTCGATGGGATGGCCGTTTGTGCGGCGGCGCATGGCCACGGAGCTTGGCCCGGACTGGCGCGCCCGGTTCGAGGAGTTCGACCGCGAGGCCGCGCATGCGGCGTCGCTTGGCCAGGTGCACCGCGCCATCGGCCTGGACGGGCGCGAGCTTGCCTGCAAGCTGCAATATCCCGACATGGCCTCGGCGGTGGAGGCGGACCTGCAGCAACTGAAGCTCATCTTCTCGATTTACGAGCGCTACGACAAGGCGATCGCGACGCGGCAGATTCACGCTGAAATCTCCGAGCGCCTGCGCGAGGAGCTGGATTACGACCGCGAGATGCGCCACATGCGGCTCTATACCGCGATGCTGGCCGGCGAGGACGCGGTGCACGTGCCGGAGCCGGTGGCCGAGCTTTCCACCGACCGCCTCCTGACCATGACCTGGCTCGACGGACACCCGCTGACCCGGTTCGGGGAATCCGATCTCGAATTCCGCAACACGGTCGCCCACAACATGTTCCGCGCCTGGTACGTGCCGTTCTACGAGTGCGGCGTGATCCACGGCGATCCGCATCTGGGCAATTACAGCGCCCGCCCCGACGGCTCGATCAACCTCCTGGATTTCGGCTGCATCCGAATCTTTCCACCATCCTTCGTGGGCGGCGTGATCGACCTCTATAACGCATTGCGGAACGGCGACCGCGACCTTGCGGTGCACGCATACGAGACCTGGGGTTTCGTGGATTTGAGCGCCGAGATGATCGATACCCTCAATATCTGGGCCGAGTTCGTCTATTCGCCGCTGATGGAGGACAAGGTCCAGCGCATCCAGGAGTCGGAAAGCGGGGTCTACGGCGCCAGGATCGCCAGCCGCCTGCACGGCGAGTTGCGCCGCCTTGGCGGTGTTACCCCGCCGCGCGAGTTCGTCCTCATGGACCGCGCCGCCATCGGTCTCGGCTCTGTCTTCCTGCGGCTCAAGGCCGAGGTCAACTGGCACAGCCTGTTCCATGGCCTGATCGGTGATTTCGACGAGCGGAAGCTGGCCAGGCGCCAGGCTGCCGCGCTGCAGGCGGCGGGGCTGGACGCACCGGCATGAATTGCGGTATCGCGGCCGCCTTTGCATGTTTTTAAACATTTTGCCGTCATTCTGGCGCCGGACGTTGCCATCGAGGCGCGCGCATGAGCCAAGACTACTGGGACCATATCGAGCCCTTCTGGGAGTCCGTGAGCATCTATGACGGGCCAGAGGAGTTTCTGCTGCGTTTTACGGAGATGCCGGAACACGCCGCGCATCTTTTCGCGCTGCACTGGTGCGCGTCCGAGGTCTGCAACGGCGGTTTCCATCAATTCTTCTTCAATTCGACCGGCGTGCTGGCGCCCGAGGCGGTGGCCGGGTTCCGCGCCATCGGCATGCCGCAAACCGCCGCCGTGGTCGCCGCTGCCATGGCGAGCTTCGGCGAACCCTACCCCCGCGACCGCGAGGAACGCCAGGACGCCCTCGACGCGCTCGACCGTGAGGACGCCGACGATGACGATTGGGACAGCCCCTTCGGCGACATCGACAACCGGTTCTATGACTTTCTCGGAAGCGAGAATGGGGGCATGGAGCGGGCAGCGGAGAGCTTTGCCGCGCGCTTCCCGATCCCCGACGGCCCGCTGCGCGGGACCGGGCTGCTGAACCGCCTGCTGGCTGCGCTGAATTCGAGATAGCGCATTCTCCGATTGCTCTGAACCGGGGGGCAGCGAACGTATCGGATAAAGCGCCGGGCGTCGGCGGCAAAATGGCCCGCCACCGGCTTCCCGGTGACGGGCCACCCCGCCGGGGCCTCCCTGCCCCTGCCGCTCAACTCGGCATCAACTCGTCAAGATTGTCCAGATTGTTGATGACCTGCCATTCGCCGCCACCCTTCTCGACGCGGGCCCGCCATTCGTCGAGGCGCTTCAGGTAGATGCGCGGGTCGACGTTGTCGGTGCGCAGCTTGGTGACGTTCAGCGCCACGACACGGAAGCCGTCGAGCTCGAAATTCAGGCCCTTGCGCACGAAGCCCTTTTTCAGCTCTTCCTGCAGGTCGGAGTAGATGACGATGGTCTTGCGTCCGACGCGCTTCTCGGTCAGGAATTCGCTGCCCTGCAGGATGCCGCCGGTGACGTCGGTGTACTGCGCCGGCTTCACCGACTTGATGAATTTGGCGACATCGGCCTGAAACACCCGCTTTTGCTGGTTGGCCACGCTCGGCCGGTCGTCCAGCGTCACCTTCGCGACGATATCCTTCTCGCTGAAACTGCCGGTGTCGATGCGGGCGATGGCGAAGCTGTCACCGGGCTCCAGCCGCGTGAGGATCGCCAGGATGATCTTCTGCGCCTGCCGCAGTTCCTTCGCATAGGTCCCCGAGGTGTCCAGCAGCATGTAGTAGCCCTGCGCGCCGGAACTCGAGTCGCCACAGCCCGTCAGCCCGAAGGCGATCGCCAGGGCCGCAGCGGTTCTGGTCAGCGTCTTCATCATTACAGCACCTCCTTTCCGAGAGTCGCGCGGGGTTCGCGCCGCCTTGCGCCGCCATCGGACGCGCCGGACCGGCGCGCCATTCGCACCAAGCTATCGATCGCAACCCCGACGACCGCGGCGACGTCGTAAAGATGAACAAGCATCAGCCCGAGATGGCGCACCACGCCGCCGATGACGCGCAAAGCCGCCGCGAGGCCGCGCATGCCGGCAGCGGTCGCGGTGCCGAGCACGCTGCGCGCGGTGTGGAAGAAGGTCTCCAGCGGGATCGCCACGACCGCCAGAACGAAGGGCAGGAAGAAGCCCAGACCCATCTGCGCGGCGGTGGTGATCCACCGGAACGACTCGCTGGCCGCGGCGGTGACAGCACCGTCGCCGCGCAGGAATGCGTTGGTCGCCTGTTCGTCCTGCACGAGGATTTCGCGCATCAGCGCGAGACCCGCCTCGATGCTGGCGAACATGGTCAGCAGGAACAGGAACACCCAGGCCATCCTCACGCGGGTGGAATCCTTGAGGGCGCCGATCACCGGGAACAGGCTGGTGATGCGCAGGGACTCCATCAGGAACACGCCGGTGAACACTTCCAGCAGGATGATGACCAGGGCGCCGACTTCCGACACCTTCAGGCCACCGACGATCGCATTGCCGCCGACCATTTCGGCCATCGGACGGGCGATCAGGCGGAAGTTGATGCCGGCGCCGAACGCGGCCACCGTCAGCACCACGCCGGAAATCACGAAATAGGTGAAGGCCGAGGTCGACAGCATGCGCTGCGCCTTGTCGGTCTTCTTCAGGATTCCCTCGTACTCGGTCATATGGCGGTCGATGACCTGGGATTTCTCGAGCAATGCGGCGACGTTCTTGTCACTCAGTCCCAGCGTCGTCTCGAGCTTGCGGACGTGCGGCATCATCGACTGGAGGAATTTGTGCCGGGTCTGGGTCGCCTTGCGGTACTCGTCGGTTGCCGCCGCATGCGCCTTGACCAGCGAGGAGTGGATGACCTCGAGGATCTTCGCCACCATCGGGTCGCCCTTGGAGTTGATGTTGGCGACCGCCTTGACGGCTTCCACCCAGCCGGGCGGCGAAGGCGGCACGTCGGTGCTTCCCTGATGGTCTTCCTCGATCTTGGTGATGCGCTCACTGATCCGCCGGTAAAGTGTCGGTGTATCGGCAAGATCGCGCCGGACCGCATTTTCGATGCGCTCGAACTCACGTTCGATAACGCGTTCCTTCTGCTCGCGGCCGTGCGACAGCAACACCTCGCGATTGCGCAGCGAGAAATTCTGCTCGGCGCGGCGGATCGATTGGGCGGCGATCCGGAACCCGCGATAGATGGCTCTGGTCATGGAAAGTATCGCCATGTGTGCCGGCTGCCGCGCGAGATACAGCAGCGCGGACAGCAGGACAAACCACAGAATGCCCGAAAGCACAGGGTTTGGCAGGATAAGAAGAGCTTTTTCGAACGGCATGGGGTTTTCCTTTCATGGCTTCAACCCTATTCCGGGAGGCCAATTTGCGCGGTATTGTACAATTTTACCAAAATATTGTACAAGTTAATGAAAGATTAATTCACATAAAATCAAAATTCGGAAACGTTTTGTTAACCATATATTTGTTAGTTATCAAATGACCATTGATTTCGTTCCAAGATACATTTGTTATAATTAAGAAATTCTATACGCTTACTTAATGCAATGATCAAAAAATCCCGCCGCAGGCGACATCGGAGACGCGGCCTTGCGCCCGCCGCGCCGAATCCTATAATCCACCGCCTCTGTAACGGTTCTTCGCGTCAAAAATGAGGCCGAACACATGGCCGATTCACCGCTTGTCGGAATCATCATGGGCAGCCAGTCCGACTGGCAGACCATGCGCCACGCCGCGGAAACGCTGGCGGCGCTGGGCATCGCCCACGAAGCGCGCATTGTTTCCGCCCACCGCACGCCGAAACGCATGGCCGAATATGCCGAAAGCGCCAGCGCGCGCGGCCTGCAAGTCATAGTCGCGGGTGCCGGTGGCGCCGCGCACCTGCCGGGCATGGTGGCATCGATGACGACGCTGCCGGTGTTCGGCGTGCCGATCGAGAGCAAGGCGCTGAAGGGGTTGGACAGCCTGCTGTCGATCGTTCAGATGCCGGGCGGCGTGCCGGTCGGGACGCTGGCCATCGGCAAGGCCGGCGCCGTCAACGCGGCGCTGCTCGCCGCTGCGGTGGTGGCGCTGCAGGACGAGGCGGCGCACAAGGCGCTGACGGAATGGCGGCGCAGCCAGACCGATTCTGTGGCCGAAGAACCGCGGGATGCGTAGTACCCACGTACCACGGAGTTATGATCTTGGGTACTAGGCGTCTGCCGCCAAACGCCACGATCGGCATCTTCGGTGGCGGCCAGCTGGGCCGCATGACGGCCCTGGCGGCGGCGCGGCTGGGTTACAGGTGCCATATCTTCGCGCCGGAGGACGATGTCCCGGCCTCGCAGGTGTCCGCCGAAACGACCCGTGCGACCTATGACGACGCAACGGCGCTGCAGGCGTTTGCGCGGGCCGTCGACGTCGTCACGCTGGAATTCGAGAATATCCCGGTCGAGGCGGTGCGCCGGGTGAACGAGATCACGCCGGTGTATCCCGGCGCCAACATACTGGAGACCTGCCAGGATCGCGTGCGCGAAAAGGAATTCCTGAACCGCGTCCGTGTCGCCACGACACCCTGGGCCGAGGTGCCGGATCTCGCCACGCTGGAGGAGGCCGCTGCGACGATCGGCTGGCCTGCGGTCCTGAAAAGCGCGCGCTTCGGCTATGACGGCAAGGGGCAGGTGACGGTGCGTTCCGGTGACGATCTGTCAGAGGCGCTGAAATCCGCGGGGGCGGCGCGTTGCATCCTCGAAGGCTTCGTCGATTTTGCGTGCGAGATCTCGGTGATCGTGGCGCGCGGCGCAGATGGCGCCGTTGCAAGCTGGCCCGCGGTCGAGAATCGCCATATCCACCATATCCTCGACACGACGATCGCCCCGGCACAGGTGTCGCCCGCGGTCGCGGCGGAGGCGGAGGAGGTCGCCCGGCGAATCGCGGCCGAGATTGGCCTCGTCGGCGTGATGGGGGTGGAAATGTTCGTCACCCGCGATGATCGGGTGCTGGTCAATGAACTGGCGCCGCGGCCGCACAATTCGGGACACTGGACCATCGACGCCTGCGACACCAGCCAATTCGAGCAACTGGTCCGGATCGTCTGCGGCCTGCCGCTCGGCGCGACGACCCGGCATTCGGATGCCGTCATGAAGAACCTGATCGGCGATGAGGTCGACGCCTGGCCGCGGATCCTGGCCGAACCCGGCGCCCGGTTGCACCTCTACGGCAAGGCCGAAACCCGCCCCGGCCGCAAGATGGGCCATGTCACGCGCCTGACGCCGAGCAGAGACCGGGGTAATCGCGTTCAACTCCCGTATGAGCGGGAGAACGACCTCATCATTCGGCAGGCTCGGGATAGAAATTGATTTTTGATTCCAACCGCTTGCGCCTCATCCTGAGCCTGTCGAAGGACGCGTCGGCGAGGAAGGTCCGCGAGGCCGGCGCCTGTAGGGGCGGTATGCCCGGGGGGCGCCCTTCAGCCGTTCCTTCAGTTTGCCGGCCGCCTTTCCGAAGCGGGCCACATCGGCCAGCCGGCGGTCGAGAAAATCCCACGTAACCGCACGTCCTTCCGAGGTATCGTTGAGCCAGCAGAGCACCGTTGAGCCGAGCACGCCGGCCAACAGGCCGCGCTTGCTGTACCAGTTCCAGTCCGTGGCGGTATCGCCGGCGGCATGCCAGATCGCATCAACGGTGCGGTGAAGCAGCTTCGCGCCGAGCAGCGTATTCTGCGGCATGGCAAGGAACGCGAGAGACCGCCGTATCGCCTCGCGATGCGGTTCCGCCTGTTCCAGGCGCACGCGCACGGCGGTACGCACCCGCTCCGTAACACCCATCGACGGCAGGTCCATGCGCTCCAGCTCTGCGAGCATGCGGCGGTCCGACAGCGCGCTGAAATGCGCGACCATGTCGCGGCCGCCGCCGGGGAAGGCGTGCGTCGCCTTTGCCGCGTCGAGACCCGCATCCGCCGCCCCGTGGCGCAGCGCCGTCGCGGTCCAGCCGTCGAACGGGACATGCGGCAGCGCGGCCTCGATCAGGGTGTCGCGCAACTTCGCCGTGTCCGTCGCATCCTTCATACCGCCTCCGCTTCCGGTTCTTCGACGCCCTGCATCGCTTCGGGAACGCCGTGCTTCAACTCCTCATGGAACAGCAGCAGCGAAAGGTCCGTCATGCGTTGCGGATAAAGCATCCCGTCCAGATGATCGCATTCATGCTGGACGACGCGGGCATGGAAACCTTCGGCCTCCCGCTCGATACGGCTGCCGTCCGGGGCAAGGCCGCCATAGCGGATCTTCGTGAAGCGCGGCACCGCCCCGACCAGCCCCGGCACCGAGAGGCAGCCCTCCCAGCCGAGTTCCGTATCCGCGGTCAGCGGCTCGATTTCCGGGTTGATCAGCACGGTCAGCGGTTGCGGCGCGGCCTCTCCCGCATCGTCGGCACGGTTTTCGGGCATATGGAACATGACCACCCGCAGCGGCACGTGCACCTGCGGCGCCGCCAGCCCGGCGCCGTTGGCATCCTGCATGGTCTCGGCCATGTTACGGATGAGCGCCTGGATCTGCGGGGCCGTGGGGTCCTCGACCGGCTTTGCGGCATGGCGCAGCACCGGGTGCCCCATGCGGGCGATCTTCAAAATTGCCATACGCCGGAATATGGGCTGGCCGGTCCGGCTCGTAAAGCCCGAAAAGCCCGGAAACCGCCGGAATCTATTTGCCGCATCACACGATCCGCCCCTTCACAAGCCGGATATGCTATGTTATACACCGCTGCCCGCCGATCCGGAGCGCCGGACCGGCGTGGTCGGTGTACGCCATGCAATGATGAAAGGTAAGCGAAACGTGCAGGTAACCGTACGCGACAACAACGTCGAGCAGGCCCTTCGGGCGCTGAAGAAGAAAATGCAGCGCGAGGGCATTTTCCGCGAGATGAAACTGCGCCGCGCCTATGAAAAGCCGTCCGAGCGCAAGGCCCGCGAAAAGGCCGAAGCGATCCGCCGGCACCGCAAATTGCTGCGCAAGCGCAAACAGCGCGAAGGCTACTAGGACCGACGTGACGTCGCCATTGCACGGACGATAGCAGCGCCCCCCGACGAATGTCTGGCGGGCGTTTTTGTTTGCACGGATGGTGGAGGCAGTCATGGCCGTGAAACGGGGCGGGACGCCGTGGATGCCGGCCGACGCGTTCGGCCGGACGCTGCGGGGCTTCGGCATCAACCTGCTGGTGCGCGATATCGAGGCCTCGGTCGCCTTCGCGACCGATGTCCTGGGTGCCACCGTCGTCTACGGCGATGCCGATTTTGCGGTACTGCGGCGCGATACTGCCGAATGGTTGCTGCACGCCGACCACACTTATGAAGACAACCCTCTCCACGGGTTTGTCGCGGCCGGCGCCGGGCGTGGCGTTGGCGTCGAATTGCGGCTGTATGACTGCGACCCCGACGTGGCCGAGGCGGCGGCCCGTGCCCGTGGCCACATCGTGCTCGCCGGCGCCACGGACAAGCCTCACGGGTTGCGGGAGGCCTATCTGCTCGATCCCGATGGGTACTGCTGGGTGCCCAGTCTCTCGGGTCCCCCTGCTTAAGAAATACTTAACCTTATCAACATACTGTTGATCCCCGGTAAGGTGAGTCAGAGGGGATGGTGCGTCGAACGCCGGCGGTCACAATGACTTGTGCCTGCTGTGCGAGTGGCAGTTGCCGGGACCAATTTGGTGATTGGCCTTTTTTCGGTCGTGTCGTCCCTTCATTGTCCGAGTCTTTTTGCAACGGGGAAAGGGGACGCGATGTTCTACCACAGGATCCAGAGGCACGTTCTTGCGGCATTGTTCATCCTTGCGGCTGCCGGATCGGCCGTATTCCCGGCGACGGCGCAGACCGTGGTCGATGCGGTGACCCTGTCGACGCCAATCCAGGTGGACGGCGATCCCGGCGAGTGGGCTGGCGTGCCATCGCACCGCATCGGGCTGACGGGCCGGGGCGGCGTCGACTCCGTCGAGGTGAAGTTCGCGATCCATGGCGACACGATCTATGTGCTGGTGGTCTGGGCCGACGCGACCGAAAGCCGGCTGCACAAGCCGTATCGGTGGGACGAGGAAACGCTGTCCTACCGCCGCACCAACCAGCTGGAGGATCGCTTCGCGATTTCATTCCCTCTATCGGGCGAATTCTCCAACAACAAGCTTTCGGGCGCCGAATTCACAGCGGACGTCTGGCACTGGAAGGCCTCACGCTCGGATCCGGCGGGCATTGCGCACGACAAGACGTGGCGCGTTTCGCGCAGCGAATTTCCGGGCGCGAAGAAGTTCACCGGACCGGACGGGCAGGATATCTACCTCGCCCGGCCCAGCGACGCCGGCGATCGCCTTTACAGGGCGGTCAAGCACGACACGAAGCATGAGGACGTGATGCCGCGCTATGAGGTGAACCTGTCGCCGCAGGGCAGTGTTGCGGACGTCAAGGCCAAGGGCGTCTGGCGTGACGGGCGCTGGTATCTCGAGATGGCGCGCAAGCTGGATACCGGCCACGAGGACGACACGGTGATCCCGGCTGCCGGCCGGATTCTCTTCGCGGTGGCGGCGTTGAACGATGTTGACAACGAAAGGCACAGCGTATCGGAAACCTTTGTCCTGCAGACCGGCGGCTACGGCAACTGACTTGGGACATGACATGGCGGTGCGGCGGCGGACTCGAGCGACCGATGACGCCAAGGCTGGACGGTAGCCCAGAATGAGTGAGACAACAGGAACGGCCGGAAATGCGCCGCCCTCGATCAGGGCGACACGCGCGAGTCTGCGTCGGACCCTCGTTGTGCTGGCGTTCACCGTGTTCGTGGTCATCGGCGGCGTTGCTTTCATGATCGGCACGGGATTGTTCGATATCGAGCAGCTTGCAAGGGAAACGCAGACCGTCACGATACCCGAGTCGGTCTCGCAGAACCGCCACGCGCTGGAGGCCGAACGGCTCGCCCGCTACGCCGAACTCGTGCTGCGCGTACCGGACGATACGATGCGTGCCGAGGCAGCCGGGCAGGCCGCCCAACTGGCGGCGGGACTGGCGGGCGACGTCGATGCCAGGCTGAAACCGTCGGTCAGCGAAGCCGCCCGGCTCATCGCCGAAACCGCCGAGGCGGCCGATTCGGCGAGCAGGCGGTCACAGCAGATCATGGCCAGGCTGGCGGACGCGGACAACGTGATCGCGGAAATCGACGATAATCTGGCGGTCATCATTGACGACAGCAGCTACTGGATGCGCCGGACCCTCAAAGAGAGCGCCCAGGGCGGCATGACCGAAAACGCTCGCCGCGAGGTCATCGACACCCTGCGGGTCAATACGGTCAGCCGCGAGCTTCTCATCAGTCTGCGCTCCAGCCGGAATATCCTGCTCACTGCGGTATCGATGGACAACGACACCGCCCTGGACGCGGCGGCGGCGCGCTTCAAGGTGATGAGCGAACGGCTTGTCATCCTGACGGGAAACCTGCCCCTGGCCGGTCTCGGCGCCAGCGACTACGAACATCTTCCGGACCTGATGGGCAGTTTCAGGGATTACGCTGACATTCTTGAAATGCGCAGGGCGGTCGTGGCCGACCGGCGCCGCGCCGTGGAGACCAAGGGTCGAGCCGCCGAGGTGCTCGTGACGATTCGCGAGAGCCTTTCGGCTGACGCCGCGGCGAAGGCGAGCAACAGTATTGGCGAGATCGCCGACGAGGCCAGCGGGATCGTGTTCGTCGGAATCGGCATGCTGCTGTTCCTCGTCGTTCTGATCATGCTGATCGGGCTGATCGGTCAGCGCGAGGCCGTGAAACCGCTGGTATTGTCGAGTCGTGCACTTGACGGGCTGAGCCGTGGCGATTTCGATGTGGATATTCCGCAGTCCCGGTTCGAGGAGTTCATGTCGATCCGCGAGTCGCTGAAGAGTTTCCGGGACGCGCTGGCCGACCGCAGGCGTCTTGGGGAAGAACGCGAGTCCCAGGAGCGCCGGGTGGAAGAGGAGAAGCACCGGGCAATACTGGAGCTTGCTGACGGGCTGGAGGGCAGTGTTCAGTCCGTGGCGTCCGGCGTGTCCGCCGCGGCGGTGCAGATGGAAACCGCCGCGGAACGGATGTCGGCGACCGCGACGGAAACTCGTGGCCAGGCGGCCGCCGCCGCGTCCGCCTCGACACAGGCCAGCGCCAGTGTCGAAGAGATGGCGTCGGCGGCCGAGCAACTGTCCCACTCGATCGAGGAGATCCTGCGGCAGGTGGGCCGCTCGACCAAGATCGCCAATCGGGCGGCGGAGGAAGCCGGGCGCACCAACAGCACGGTCGCAGGTCTGGTCGACGCGGCGCGGGAGATCGGTGAGGTCGTGGAGCTGATCTCGGACATTGCCGGCCAGACCAACCTGCTGGCTCTGAACGCGACGATCGAGGCGGCACGGGCCGGCGAGGCCGGCAAGGGCTTCGCCGTGGTGGCGCAGGAGGTCAAGAACCTCGCCAACCAGACCGCCAAGGCGACCGAACAGATCGGCCGGCGCATCGAAGCGATGCGCGAAATTACCGGCGAGGCGGCGAGCACCATCCGCAAGATCGGCGACACCATTGTCGAGATCAACGAGATCTCGACGACGGTTGCGTCGGCCATGGAGGAGCAGGGCGCCGCGACGAAGGAGATCGCCGGCAACGCGATGGCGGTGACCGGCAGCGCCAAAACCTCGACCGAGAGCATCGAGCGCGTCGCCAGCGCCGCCGGCGACGCCGGGGCCGCGGCCGGCCAGGTGCTGGGCGCCGCCGGCGAACTGACCAAGCAGTCCCGCGAACTCAGGGCCGCCGTCGACGGCTTCCTGCAACGCATTCGCACAGCCTGAGCAATTCCCTGCAAGGACGAGGCGACCCGCCACGGACACGTGGGCGGTGACCGGCAGGGCGGCGTTGTGATATGACCGCCCGGCGACATTCTTGCAGGGGGGCGGGCGCATGGCCATGGAGTCAGGAGCGCGGTTCAGGGGATCGGTGACCCACTGGGGCGCATTCTCAACGGAAGTGAAGGATGGCCGGCTGGTCGCTGTGCGGCCCTTCGCCGGCGACCCCGATCCGTCGCCGATGATCTACGAGATGCCGGAGGCGGTGCATTCCCAGGTCCGTATCGACCGGCCCGCCGTCCGAAAAGGATACCTCGACTCCGGCATCGCCGCCGACCGGTCCCAACGCGGCGCGGAACCGTTCGTACCCGTGGATTGGGACACTGCGCTCGACCTGGTGGCAGACGAGTTGGCGCGGGTCCGCAAGGCGCATGGCAACACGGCGATCTTCGGCGGCTCGTACGGCTGGTCGAGCGCCGGAAGGCTGCATCACGCACGCACGCTGCTGCATCGTTTCCTCAATGGCCTCGGCGGGTTCACCGGCCAGGTGACCAATTACTCCTACGCCGCGGGCATGGTGCTGATGCCGCACATCGTCGGGACCCGGCAGCCGGTCACCGGCCTGCTCACCGACTGGCGGAGCATCGCCGAAAACACCCGGCTCATGGTCATGTTCGGCGGCGTGCCGATGAAGAACGCACAAATCGAATCAGGGGGCGCGGGCGAGCACACGGCAGGCCCGTGGTTGCGGCGCGCCAGGCAGGCGGGCGTCGAGTTCGTTTCGATCAGCCCGGTGCGCGGCGACGCGCCGGACTTCATCGCGGCGGAATGGCTGGCCCCGGTTCCGGGCAGCGACACCGCGATCATGCTGGGGCTTGCGCATACGCTTGTGTCCGAAGGGCTTCATGACAGCGCTTTCGTCGAGCGCCATACGGTCGGGTTCGAGCGCTTCCGGCCGTATCTCATGGGCGAAACGGATGGCCGCCCGAAGGACGCGGACTGGGCCGCCGCGATCTCGGGGCTCGAAGCGGAGACGATCCGCAGCCTCGCGCGGCGCATGGCCGCGACCCGCACCATGATCTCGGCGAGTTGGTCGCTGCAGCGCGCGGACCGCGGCGAGCAGTCCTACTGGATGACGGTCGTATTGGCCGCGCTGCTGGGCCAGATCGGCCTGCCCGGCGGCGGCTTCGGGTTCGGCTACGGTGCCGAGGGCGGAATGGGGAATCCGCGGCGTCCGCTGCCGGTGCCGGTGATGCAGGCGGGCTGCAACCCGACGGGTCTCGCGATCCCGGTCGCGCGGATCGCCGACATGCTGCTCGAGCCCGGCAAGACGATCGATTTCGACGGCCGGCGGATTACCTATCCGGATATCCGTCTCATTTACTGGTGCGGCGGCAATCCGTTCCATCACCACCAGGACCTGAACCGCCTTGTCGAGGCCTGGCGCCGGCCCGAGACGATCGTCGTGCACGAACCGTGGTGGACGGCGACGGCGCGCCATGCCGATATCGTGCTGCCGGCGACGACGCCGCTGGAACGCAACGACATCGCCGCCAGCTCCCGCGACCGGTTTATCCTGGCCATGCACAAGGCGGTGGATCCGGTCGGCGAGGCCCGCAACGATTTCGAAATCTTCGCCGACCTGGCGGGCCGGCTTGGCGTCCGGGAGGCGTTTACCGAAGAGCGCGGCGAAATGGACTGGCTGCGTCACATCTATGACGTCTGCCGCCAGCAGGTCGCGCGCCTTGGGCAGGAGATGCCGGATTTCGACGTGTTCTGGGAGCAGGGCCAGATCGAATTCCCGGCGCCCGACATGCCATTCACGCTGTTCGAGGACTTCCGCGGCGATCCAATCGCAAACCCCCTGCGCACGCCGTCCGGGCGCATCGAGATCTTCTCGGAGACCATCGACTCGTTCGGTTACAAGGATTGCCCAGGCCATCCGGTCTGGTTCGCGCCGGACGAGTGGCTGGGCGCGGACGAGGCCGGGAGGTTTCCCCTGCACCTCATGTCCAACCAGCCGAGGACGCGGCTGCACGGCCAGCTCGATTTCAGCCGCTTGAGCCGGTCAACGAAGGTGCGTGGACGCGAGCCGGTCTGGATACATCCCGACGATGCGGCGGAGCGCGGCACCGAAGACGGCGATGTGGTGCGCCTGTTCAATGATCGCGGCGCCTGCCTTGCGGGGGCGGTGCTGACCGATGCCGTTCGCCCAGGGGTCGTCGCCATGGCGACCGGCGCCTGGTACGATCCGGTCGATCGCGGCAAGGTCGGCGCACTCGAAGGCCACGGCAATCCCAACGTGCTGACGCGGGACCAGGGGACATCCTGCCTGGCCCAGGGGCCGGTGGCCGGCAGCGCGCTGGTCGAGGTCGAGCGCTGGGATGGCGCGGTGCCGGAGATCACGGTCGGCCATGCGCCCCCGATGACGGATGCGTGAGGACACACAGGCGTGAATTGCCGGTGAGCGGTTGGCGGGGCGATACTGCCCCGATGATGAAACGGACCCGTCAGTTTATCATTGTGCTGGCGCTGGTGGCGTCGTCGGGCGGCCTCTCCCTGGCGCTTCCCGAGCATCGCCGCGCGGAATGGCCCGCCACGGATTTCTCCCGGGCTTCGGTGCCATTGGACGAAATTATGTCTGGCGGCCCGCCGAAGGACGGCATACCGCCGATCGACATTCCCAGATTCGTGCCGGTCCCGCAGGCAGGCAACCTGACGGATACGGAGCCGGTGATTGGCCTGACCATCAACGGCGTCGCCAAGGCCTACCCGCTGCGCATCCTGATCTGGCACGAGATCGTAAACGACAGCGTCGGCGGTGTGCCCGTCGCCGTCACATTCTGCCCCCTGTGCAACGCGGCCATGGTGTTCGACCGGCGTGCCGGTGCGCGCGTGCTCGATTTCGGCACCACCGGCATGCTGCGCAATTCGGACCTCGTGATGTACGACCGTCAGACCGAGACCTGGTGGCAGCAGTTCCTTGGCGCGGCGATCGTCGGTGAGTTGAACGGTACGGTGCTGAAGGTCCTGCCCTCGCGTCTCGAATCGTGGGCCCGTTTCCGCGCGCGCGCGCCCGGCGGCCTGGTCCTTGTGCCGGACAACCCGGGTCTGCGCGCCTACGGACGCAATCCTTATGAAGGCTACGACAGCAGCGCGCGCCCGTTCCTTTACGGCGGCGAGACGCCCGAGGGCATCGCGCCGCTCGCCCGCGTGGTATCGCTTGCGGACCGCTCGCAGGCCTGGAGCCTCGATCTCTTGAAGGCGCGGCGGGAAATCACGCTGGCGGATGGGACGGTGATGACCTGGGAGGCGGGTCAGAATTCGGCGCTGGGGGACGGCTGGATTCCATCCGGTGCCGATGTCGGCAACATCCTGGTGCAGCGGAAGGTCGACGGCGTGTGGGCGGATATCCCCTATTTCATCGACTTCGCCTTTGCCTTCCACGCCTTCCACCCGGCCTCGACGATCCACCTGCCCTGATGATCCCTCGATCGCGCGGCGCCGGTACCGGCGCGACCTCATACTTCGAGACGGGCCGCCTTTCGCGGCTCGCACACGCCGCCTTCCGGCTGCTGCTCGACGCGGCGGCCCTCCTCAGCGTGAGGGCACAAGCGCCGGAGCCTCATGCTGAGGAGCGGCGAAGCCGCGTCTCGAAGTATGAGGTCGCTCGATGCCATTCAGGAAAAATAAGGGGGGCGAAGCTCGCCCCCCGACTGCATAATATGGACCCGGCCGCAGCCGGACGGTAAAGAATTCGGTTCAGTAAATCGGCTGGGAGGCGGTCTTCGGGCTATCGACGTGCTCCCAGTTGTCGCCGGCGGCGATCAGGCAGCTCACGCCGTTTGGCTGGGTCAGCATGAGGGTCCATGTGCCCTTTTCCGAGGTGTAGAGTTCGACCAGGCCGCCCGTGGCGGAAAGACCGACACCCGAGGTCGATTCCTGGTAGCCGTTCTCAAGCCGCGACACGATTTCGTTGCGATCACCACACACGGCCTGCTGTGCGATGGCGGGCGAGAACAAGGCCGATGCGATGGTAAGACCACCCAATAACATTATCGAACGCTTCATCTCTAACATCCTTTCCGGAGCTCGGCATACGCTCCGTCAATTCGACACTCTCCTTCCCCTGACACAGTAGCGGGACGAATTTCTTGCGGCGTTCGGTTCCCCTGTTTCTACTCACACACCACTATAGGGGGAGAGTTCTAAGAAACGTTTAACCAGGCATCACATAAATCGAAAAAAAACTTCGTTATTACAGTTAACTCGTCTCTTAATACATAAAGTTGTATTAATGAAAATTTTAGACTTATTACGTCTTTTGTGCGGCCAAATAAAAAAACGGGGCCTATCCGGCCCCGTCTGGTTTGGCCCGCCCCGCTGGGGGAACGGGCAGATGGCGAACGCCTATTCGAGCGCCTTGATGATGCCTTCGCACATCTGCTTGGCGTCGCCGAACAGCATCATCGTGTTGTCGCGATAAAACAGCGGGTTATCGACGCCCGCATAGCCCGATGCCAGCGAGCGCTTGACGAACAGCACCGTGCCCGACCGCTCCACGTCGAGGATCGGCATGCCGTAGATCGGGCTCGTCGGGTCGGTCTTGGCCGAGGGATTGGTGACGTCGTTGGCGCCGATGACGAAGGCGACATCGTTTGACGGGAAGTCACGGTTGATCTCATCCAGCTCCAGGACCTCGTCGTAGGGCACGTTGGCTTCGGCCAGCAGGACGTTCATGTGCCCCGGCATGCGCCCGGCCACCGGGTGGATCGCGTAACGCACGGTAACGCCCTTGCTCTTCAGCAGGTCCGCCATCTCACGCAGGGCATGCTGCGCCTGGGCGACGGCCATGCCGTAACCCGGCACGATGATGACGCTGGCCGCGTTCTCCATGATGAACGAGGCGTCGGCGGCGCTGCCCGATTTCACGGTGCGGTCGCCCAGATCCATCGCCGCGGCGTCGGTCTCGCCCCCGAAGCCGCCCAGGATGACGCTGAAGAACGAGCGGTTCATCCCCTTGCACATGATGTAGCTGAGGATCGCGCCCGACGAGCCGACCAGCGCACCGGTAATGATCAGCGCGGGATTGCTCAGCGTGAAGCCGATGCCGCACGCCGCCCAGCCCGAATAGCTGTTCAGCATCGAGATCACGACCGGCATGTCGGCGCCGCCGATCGGCACGATCAGAAGGACACCCAGCAGCAGCGAGATCAGCACGATCGCCCAGAAGCCGAGGGCCGGCTGGGCCGTCGCGAACCACACGATGAGCACGACCAGCCCGATTCCGAGCGCAAGGTTCACGAAATGCTGCCCGAAGAAGACCAGCGGCTTGCCGGTGATCAGCCCCTGAAGCTTGCCGAAGGCGATGATCGAACCGGTGAAGGTGATGGCGCCGATCGCCGTGCCGAGGCTCATCTCGACGAGGCTGCCGGCGGCGATGGCGCCGGGCGCGCCGAGCCCATAGGCCTCGGGCGCATAGAAGGCCGCGCCGGCGACAAACACCGCGGCAAGGCCGACCAGGCTGTGGAAGGCGGCGACCAGCTGCGGCAGCGCCGTCATCTGGATGCGCAGCGCGATGAACGTGCCGGCGGTGCCGCCGATCAGAACGGCGACCAGGATCGTGGTGTAGCTCAGCACATTCGGCATCGCCAGCGTCGTCGCGACGGCAATGACCATACCGACGATGCCGAACAGGTTGCCCTGCCGTGCCGTGGTCGGTGACGACAGGCCGCGCAACGCCAGGACGAACAGCACGCTGGAGATCAGGTAAAGGAAGGCGGCGGTGTTCTGACTCATGATTCTCGAACCCTTCCGTTACTTCTTTTTCTTGAACATCTGCAGCATGCGCTGGGTGACGATGAAGCCACCGAAGATGTTCACAGAGGCCAGCGCGACGGCCACGAAGCCGAAGACCTTGCTCAGGTGCCAGTCCGCCGGCCCCGCGGCAATCAGGGCGCCGACGATGATCACCGAGGAAATCGCGTTGGTGACGCTCATCAGCGGCGAATGCAGCGCCGGTGTCACGTTCCAGACCACGTAATAGCCGACGAACACGGCCAGCACGAAGATCGTGAACAGCATGACGAAGGTCGTCCCGCCGGATGCGGCGGGCGCGGCCGGGGCCACAAGGGCCGCGGCCTGGGCGGCCAGGGCGTCGGCCTGGCTGGCCACATCGGCGGCACTCTCTGCCAGCCGCTCCATGCCTTGGGTGAATTTCTCGCTCGCCATGGCGGGTTACTCCTTCTTCGCCTTGCGCTTGGCCGCGCCGGCCGGTTTCTTCGCGCCCGCGCCCTTTTTGGCGCCGGCGGATGCCGCCTTCGCGGGAGCCGGAATCTCGGCCTTGACATCCTTGTGCACGACTTTGCCATCGCGCGTCACCAGGGTGCCGGCGATGATCTCGTCCTCGGGGTCGATCTTCATCGCCTTGGTCTCCTCGTCGACCAGCAGGGTCAAGAAGCTCAGGATATTGCGGGCGAAAAGATTGCTCGCGCTCTCGGCCAGCCGCCCCGGCACGTTGGCGTGGCCGACGATGGTCACGCCGTGCTTCTGCACGATGCTGTTGTACTCGGAAAGCTCGCAGTTGCCGCCCTGTTCGACGGCAAGATCGACGATCACCGCGCCCGGCTTCATGGTCTTGACCATGTCCGCGGAAATCAGCTTCGGTGCGGGACGCCCCGGGATCAGCGCGGTGGTGATCACCATGTCCTGCTTCTTGATCGTCTCGGCGATGAGCGCCGCCTGCTTCTTCTGGTATTCCGCGCTCATTTCCTTGGCATAGCCGCCCGCGGTTTCGGCCTGTTTGAACTCTTCGTCCTCAACCGCGACGAAGGTCCCGCCCAGGCTTTCCACCTGTTCTTTCGCTGCCGGCCGCACGTCGGTGGCCGAAACCACCGCGCCCAGTCGCCGCGCCGTGGCGATCGCCTGCAGGCCGGCGACGCCCGCACCCATCACCAGTGCGCGCGCCGGCGGAATCGTGCCGGCCGCGGTCATCATCATCGGGAACGCACGGCCGAACGCCGCGGCGCCGTCCAGCACCGCGCGATACCCCGCCAGGTTCGACTGCGAGGACAACACGTCCATCGACTGCGCACGGGTGATCCGCGGGATCAGCTCCAGCGCGAACCCCGTCACCCCGGCCGCCGCCATCGCGCCGACGAATTTCGGTTCGGTCAGCGCGTTCATCAGGCTGACCAGGCCCTGCCCCTTCGCAAGGACGGCCATTTCATTCTGTCCTTCGCTGGCGATCATCGGCCGCTGGATCTTGATCACGACATCCGCGCCCGCGGCCGCCGCTTTCGCATCCTTGCCGATCGAGGCGCCAGCCTTCTTGTAGGCGTCGTCGGAAAACGAGGATGCCTCGCCGGCGCCGCTTTCGACCACGACGTCGAGCCCCATCGCGACCATCTTGCCGACGGTTTCCGGCGAAGCGGCAACGCGCGTCTCGTTCGGGCGCCTCTCCTTCAATACGGCGATCTTCATTGATAACGTCCCTGATTTGGCTGGTCTGGCGTCGTCACGGTCCGAATGCGCGCAACGCAACTACACACGTTTCGGACGCGAAACACCAAGGTATACAGCGGGATGGTCCCACAACAGGAACCGGGCCGGAATCGAGGACCCGGAATCGCCCCCAATATAGCCAGACGCGATGCTGGGGCAAGCGCTATTGCCTGCGACGTGAAAGCGCAGTGCCCCGCAGTGGGATATGTCAGTGGGTGCGACCGGGCTCCGGACGCATGGTTCCATCGGCTTCGACGATCAGGCGCGCCACACGCGCCCGGTACCGGAAAATGATGCAAAAGCAGCCATCGTCATAGCTGCCCGAGTCCTCGGCACTGTGATAGACCTGCCCGGCGCGCAGTTCAGCCATCAGGCGCTCCGGCGTCAGGCCCAGCAGCGGCGCAATTTCCCGTGCGTCGATTTCCAGGCCGTCCTCTTCTGCGTGGCAGTACTGGTCAGAAATTTGCATCGCGGTCTCTCCCAGGCCGGCGCCGTGGGAACCGCACGCGGGCAGGGATCCAGGATCCGCTGCGGCGTCTGCAATATTCACTAAGACAATTGCGCATTATCGATTTCCCCGGGCGCCGCCGAAATTGACGGTCATTATTGGCTCCCGGGAAGCCGCGATACTCGGCGTTCGCCAGCGGCGATCCGGGAACCTGCCCTCCATTGAAACGGTCAAAGTGTTAAGGAAATCTCTACCGACCGATCACAATTTGCGTGTAGCCGTCCCGTGTGCGCGTATCGGGACGTGTGACAGGAAAGGTGTTTCTGCGGGTGTTATTCAGGCTATGATATCGGGCAGCAGCGCGCTTTCGATCTTCGCGATTTCGTCTTTCAGCTGCAGCTTGCGTTTTTTCAGCCGTTGCACCTGAAGTTGATCGAAGGGGACCTGCTCCGAAACTCGAGCGATCACATCGTCAAGGTCGCGATGCTCGCTCCTCAGCTCGCGCAGCCGGCGTTTCAGGGTCTCCTGATCGACCGAATCGTCCACCGCATGCTCCTCACGCTGGTCGCCAACGCCAATTCTAGCTAAATATCTGCGAAAAGGGAATGTGTCGAGCCGACCGGAGAGGAATGAATGCGCCTGGGAATACTGACGAGCGGCGGTGATTGCGCCGGCCTGAATGCGGCATTGCGGGCGGTCGTTCACCGCGCCGTGGACGGTTATGGCTGGACGGTGGTCGGAATCGAGCAGGGGATACGGGGGCTGATGGATCGGCCGCCCTCGGCGCGCGAGATGGCCCTCGACATCTTTGACGGAACGCTGATGCGGCAGGGCGGAACCATCCTCGGCACCACCAACAAGGGCGATCCGTTCGCCTTCCCGATGGCGGACGGCACCCTGCGCGATCGCTCGGACGAGGTGATCGAGGGCTTCCGCATGCTGGGCCTCGAGGCGCTGATCGGCATCGGCGGCGACGGCAGCCAGGCGATACTTCGCAAACTGGCGCAAAAGGGCGGATTCGGGCTCGTCACGATTCCCAAGACGATCGACAACGACGTCGCCGAGACCGAGGTCGCCATCGGCTACGATACCGCCGTGCAGGTGGCGACCGAGGCGCTGGACCGGCTGCAGCCGACGGCCGCGAGCCACAACCGGGTGATGGTGCTGGAGGTCATGGGCCGTGACGCCGGGCACATCGCGCTTGTCGCCGGCATCGCCGGCGGCGCGGACGTGATCCTGATCCCCGAAATTCCTTGGTCCGTCGGCTGCATTGCCCGGCGCATCGAACGGCTGCGCGCGCTGGGCCGGAACTTCGCGCTGGTCGTCGTGGCCGAGGCGATCCGGACCGAGGACGGCAAGACCATCCTGCAGAGTGCTCCGGGCGAGGCCGCGCGGTATGGCGGTGTCGGCCATTACGTCGGCGGCCGCATTGCCGAGGCAACCGGGGCCGAGGTGCGGGTCACGGTGCTTGGCCATACTCAGCGCGGCGGCAGCCCGGATGCGCGCGACCGGCTGATCGCGTCGACCTTCGGCGTGCATGCGGTCGATCTGGTTGCCGAGGGGAAATTCGATCGCATGGTCGGCTGGCGGGCCCGCGAGGTCGTCGATGTTCCCATCGCCGACGTCATCGCCGCGCCGCGCATGGTCGAACCGGAGGGGCCGGTGGTGCGCACTGCGCGCGGGCTCGGGATCTGCCTGGGGGACGACTGATCGACTTTCCCGACCATCCGTTCTGGGATTTCTCGCTGATGCTCTATGCGAAGCCGGGCGTCGCGGCAGCCTGTCTGCGGCTCCAGGACGGGGCCGGCCTCGACGTCAATCTGCTGTTGTATGCGTGCTGGACGGCGGCAAAAGGCGGCGGGCGCCCGTCGCCGGACGACTGGCGGCGGCTGGTCGGCGAAACCGCGGCCTGGCGGTCACAGGTGGTCGAGCCGCTGCGCGGGGTGCGGCGTTTCCTGAAGGACGTCGAGGCAACGCCGTGGTCCGCCGGGCTGCGCGAACGGGTCAAGGCGCTGGAACTGGAGGCGGAACACGCCGGGCAGCTGGAGATCGCAGCGCTGGCCGGGCCTGGCTGCGCGGCAACGCCCGACGCCCTTGCCGCCATGCTGGACTATGTCGGTGCGGTTGACGTGGCGTTGTCCGATGCGGACCGGTCGGACCTTTCGCTGATCGCCTCGCAGGTTATCGGGAATTCGGTCAAAATGTGATGCCAAATGTGCTGACAGGCCGCCGGCAGGCGTGTATTATTGTGCTGTGAAGATGATCGTTTCCGATCGAATAAACGTATCCCACTACAGAGCTGGATGCCCGTTTGGGCAGCCCAACGGTGAAGGTCAGCTTCGCCGCGGGTCGTGTTGTGGCGAGCGCGCGGGCGGCGTCGTGCCGCGTGCGCCTGCGGTGCGTAAGGAGTTGCGTTGAACAAGTGGAGTCCACATGAAAAAGGGGGTGACGCCATGTCGCTTGAGGATCGAGTAAAGACCCTTCAGGATAAACACCAGGATCTGGAGAAGATTCTCGAAGACGAAGAAAACCGACCAATGCCCGACAACATCGTCATTCACGACCTCAAACGACAAAAACTGGCCATCAAGGACGAGATCGTACGCCTCCAACATCCCTGACCGGGACGGGAGCAGTCCACCCGGCTATTTTCCCGGCGATCCCCCGCCCGACGCGGCGGATCGTCGATGTCAGGTTCCCGGACACGGGCGCCCCTGCAATGAGGGCGGCGCCGTGGGGGCGTGACAGGAGTTGTTGATCATAACGACGCAGGCGGCGTCGGCCGGGACTCCGGCCGGCGCCGGCTTGGTTCCACCCGCGCGGCCGTAACCGCGCCCACCTACAGCCCGCGCGCCTTCTCACGCAGCACGAATTTCTGGACCTTGCCCGTAGAGGTCTTCGGTAACGGCCCGAACACCACCGTTTTCGGGCATTTGAAATGGGCCATGCCGTCGCGGCAGAAATCGATGATCTCCGCTTCGGTGGCCGTGGCGCCGTCCTTCAGGGTGATGAAGGCGCACGGCGTCTCGCCCCACTTCTCGTCCGGCCTCGCCACCACCGCGGCCTCCAGCACCGCCGGATGCCGGTACAGCACGCTTTCCACCTCGATGGTCGAGATGTTCTCGCCGCCCGAGATGATGATGTCCTTGGCGCGGTCGCGCAGCTCGACATAGCCGTCCGGGTGCATGACGCCGAGATCGCCGGTATGGAACCAGCCGCCGGCGAAGGCCGCTTCGGTCGCCGCGGCATTCTTCAGATACCCCTTCATCACGATATTGCCGCGCATGAAGACCTCGCCCATGGTCGCGCCATCGCGCGGCACAGGCGCCAGTGTCTGCGGGTCGCCCACCATCAGATCCTCCAGCACCGCATAGCCGACCCCCTGGCGCGACTTCAGCGCCGCCTGCCGCTCCATCGGCAGCGCGTCCCATTCCCCGTGCCAGGCGCAGACCGTTGCCGGACCGTACGATTCCGTCAGCCCGTAGACATGGGTGATATCGAAGCCCTGCTCCGCCATGCGCTGCAGCACGGCGGCCGGCGGCGGGGCGGCGGCGGTCATCACCGATACGGTGCGGGGCAGCGCCGCGCCGCGTTCTGTCCCGGAGGCGTTGATGACAATGTTGAGGACGATCGGCGCGCCGCAGAAATGGGTGACGCCATCGTCATGAATGGCGGCGAAGATGTTCGCCGCCGTCACGCGGCGCAGGCACACACTGGTCCCTGCCACTGCCGCCAGCGTCCACGGGAAACACCAGCCGTTGCAGTGAAACATCGGCAGCGTCCACAGATACACGGGATGCTGCGGCAGCCCCCAGGTCAGGATATTGCCGAGCGCCAGCAGATAGGCGCCGCGGTGATGGTAGACCACGCCCTTGGGATCGCCCGTCGTGCCCGAGGTGTAGTTCAGCGAGATCGCATCCCACTCGTCCGCCGGCAGCGACCATTCGAAATCGGTGTCGCCGGTGTCCAGGAACGCCTCGTATTCCATCTCGCCGAGGCGCTCGCCATCGGCGACCGCGGGATCGTCGATGCCGATGACCAGCGGTTTCGCCTTGCAGCGTGACAGGGCGTCCTTCACGACGGCGCAAAACTCGCGGTCGCACAGCAGCACCCTGGCCTCGCCGTGGTCGAGGATGTAGGCCACGGTCGCGGCATCCAGCCGCGTGTTGATGGTGTTCAGCACGGCGCCGGTCATCGGCACCCCGAAATGCGCCTCGTAGATCGCCGGCACGTTGGCCGCGATCACCGCCACCGTATCGTATTTGCCGACCCCGCGCCGCGCCAGCGCCGACGCGAGGCGCCGGCTGCGGGCGTAGGTCTCGGCCCAGGTAAAGCGCCGTTTTCCATGGATCACCGAGGGCCGGTCGGGAAACACGCCGGCGGCCCGGCGGATCAGGCTCAGGGGACTCAACGGCGCATAGTTCGCCGGGTTCCGGTCGAGATCTTCATGGTAGGCAGATACACCCATGGCCGTACGCTCCTTCCTTGTCCGTCCCGGCCGCCTTCGCGGGGCGGGACAAGACCCTTGCGGCTGCGCGTGCAACTCTGCCACAAGACAGGCAGCGGTCAACAGTGTGCAGCTTGCCGCTTCCGGTCCGCTGCGGCAGGCTTATAATGGCATGCGAACAAATCAGGGAAGCACCGGAAGGCACCGTAAGTCCTTCCAGACGTCACAGGAGGCATGAAGATGGCCGGTCGTTTCGACGCAGTCTACAACCGTTCGCTCGCCGATCCCGACGGGTTCTGGGCCGAGGCGGCGGAAGGGATCGACTGGATCGAGAAGTGGGACAAGGTCCTCGACGATTCGAACAAGCCGTTTTACAGCTGGTTCTCGGGCGGTGTCGTCAACACCTGCTACAACGCGGTCGACCGCCATGTCGAGCGCGGCCGCGCCGACCAGGCGGCGGTCATCTATGACAGCCCGATCACCGGTACCAAACGCACTATCACCTATGCCGAACTGAAGGACGAGGTCGCCCGCTTCGGCGGCGTCCTGCAGGGCCTGGGCGTCGGCAAGGGCGACCGCGTGATCCTGTATATGCCGATGGTGCCGCAGTCGGTCGTCGCCATGCTGGCCTGCGCCCGCATCGGGGCGGTGCATTCGGTGGTGTTCGGCGGCTTTGCGCCGAACGAGCTGGCGACCCGCATCCGCGACGCCGACCCCAAAATCATCGTTTCCGCCTCCTGCGGCATCGAGCCGGGCCGCGTCATCGCCTACAAGCCGATGCTGGACGAGGCGATCGAACTGGCCGGCAACTCGGTGAAGCACTGCGTCATCCTGCAGCGCGAGCAACAGACCTGCGCGCTGACGCCGGGCCGCGACGTCGACTGGGACGCGGCCATGAAATCGGCCAATCCCGCCGACTGCGTACCGGTGGCGGCGACCGACCCGCTCTACATCCTCTACACCTCCGGCACCACCGGCCAGCCCAAGGGCATCGTGCGCGACAATGGCGGCCATATGGTGGCGCTGAAATGGTCGATGAAAAACATCTACGATGTCGATCCGGGCGAGGTCTACTGGGCCGCCTCCGACGTCGGCTGGGTGGTCGGCCATTCCTACATCGTCTACGCGCCGCTGCTGCACGGCTGCACCACAGTCGTGTTCGAGGGCAAGCCGGTGGGCACGCCCGACGCCGGCGTGTTCTGGCGGGTGATCGCCGAGCACAAGGTCTCGACCATGTTCACCGCGCCGACGGCGTTCCGCGCCATCAAGCGCGACGATCCCGATGCGAAGCTGCTCAAACAGTACGACATGAGCCATTTTCGCGCCCTGTTCCTGGCCGGTGAGCGCACCGACCCGGACACCCTGCACTGGGCCGAGGACCAGCTCGGCGTGCCGGTGATCGACCACTGGTGGCAGACCGAGACCGGCTGGGCGATCGGCGCCAACTGCTGGGGCATCGAGCGGTTGCCGATCAAGGCGGGCTCGGCCTCGCGCGCCGTGCCGGGCTACGACGTGCAGATCCTCGATACCGCGGGGCACGAGGTGAAGCGCGGCGAGATGGGGGCGATCGCAATCAAATTGCCGCTGCCGCCGAGCTGCCTGCCGACGCTGTGGCACGCCGACCAGCGCTATATCGAGTCCTACCTGGCGGAGTTCCCCGGCTATTACGCCACGGGCGATGCCGGCTACATGGACGCGGACGGCTACATCTTCATCATGGCCCGCACCGACGACATCATCAATGTCGCCGGCCACCGGCTTTCCACCGGCGGCATGGAGGAGGTGCTGGCGCACCATCCGGACGTTGCCGAGTGCGCGGTGATCGGCGTCGCCGACCAACTCAAGGGTGAGTTGCCGCTCGGCTTCCTGGTGCTCAAGGCGGGCGCCGCGAAATCTGACGGCGAGGTCGTCAAGGACGTCGTCGCCATGGTGCGCGAGGCGATCGGCCCGGTCGCCGCCTTCAAGACCGCCGCGGTCGTCAAGCGCCTGCCCAAGACCCGTTCCGGCAAGATCCTGCGCGGCACCATGAAGAAGATCGCGGATTCGCAGGCCTACAAGGCCCCGGCGACGATCGACGACCCGGCCATCCTCGACGAGATCCGCGAGGCGCTGCAGGTCGTGGGGTATGCGAAGTAGGGAGCGGGCTTCCGTGCGAAAATCCGGCCGCCGGCGACGGCCGGGGATATTCGCGAAATCTGGGAAAAACGCCCGCTCACATCTCCGGGTCGAAGGCCAGTTGCTGCGGTTCCTGCCATTCCTCGCCGACGGCGACGACGCAGCTGGCGCCGTCAGGCGTGGTGATGACCATGGTCCAGGTCGCGCCGTCGGTGGCCGCGAACACCTCGAACAGCCGGCCGCCGGCTTCCAGGCCCAGGGCGACGGGTTTTTCCGAATAACGGCCGTCCAGCATCTCCACCAGCCTGTCGTGGGAAAGGCAGGCCGTCTGGGCCGGCACCGGCGACGCGACCACCATCGCGAGGACCGCCGACAGACCCGCGACGCCGGCGATCCGCGGCAGTGCGCTATGGGGGCTCCCGAAGGATGGGGACCGATGACTCATCTCTAACTCCTTCGTTCGTTGGGCCGCGTGGACCTGAGGGATCCCGGACCGGGCGGTTGCTGAGCCCGCCTCGGCCCTGTCGCGGCTTGGTTCGCCCCCTGGAGCCGGCCGCATCTGCACCGCGGCCGAAGTCTTCGAACCGTCGCAGATTGACGGCATTTTAGTGAAATTATGGTTAACGGCGGATTTTGCATGATTTAACAATGCGTTATGCCCGGAATGTGGTATCTGCCGCACGCCATAAGACACGATCGGACCCGGTATCGGCGATCCGGCGTTTCCCTTGCTTGCGGCGCGCCCGCCGCCGTGGCAGCCTTGCGCGATTCGACCAGCAGCGGAGGACACGGGAGATGCGGCTCGACGGCAAGGTGGCGGTGGTGACGGGGGCGGCCCAGGGCCTCGGGCGGGCCTGCGCCCAATGCATGGCGGCCGAGGGCGCCCGGGTCGTCGTATCGGATGTCAACGCGGAGGGCGGCGAAGCGGTTGTCGAGGCGATTCGCGCCGCCGGCGGCGAGGCGACGTTCATCGCCTGCGATGTTGGCGACAAGGCGCAAATCGACGCGCTGATCGCCGGCGCCGTCGACGCCTTCGGGCGGGTCGACAGCGCCGTCGCCAATGCGGGCATCGTCAGGTTCAGCGATTTCCTCGAGCTTTCGGAGGCGGATTTCGACGCCGTCCTGCGAATCAACCTGAAGGGCGTGTTCCTGACCGGCCAGGCGGCGGCGCGGCAGATGGTCAAGCAGGGCGGCGGCGGCACCATCGTCAACATGTCGTCGATCAACGCCGTCGTTGCGATCCCCAATATCGTGCCCTACGTGACCGCCAAGGGCGGGGTCAACCAGCTGACCCGCGCCATGGCGCTGGCGCTGGCCGACAAGGGGATCCGCGTCAATGCGATCGGCCCGGGCTCGATCATGACCGAAATGCTGAAATCCGTCGCCAGCGACAAGGAGGCGATGCACAAGGTGCTCGCCCGCACGCCGCTGGGCCGGGCCGGCGAGCCGGACGAGATCGGCAAAGTCGCGGTGTTCCTGGCGTCCGACGATTCCAGCTACATGACCGGCGAGATCGTCTATGTCGACGGCGGCCGGCTGGCGCTCAATTATATGGTGCCGGTGAAGGAGTAGACGCCGGATGGTGGAGGCGCCCGCCGCCGCTCTGCGCCTGATCGCCGAGATCGACGAATATCTCGCGGCGCTGGAGGCGGACTGGGATGGCGTGGCCGGGGCGCGGCGGGAGCTCGCCCGTGTACGTGAGGCCGGAACGAAGGGTGCGCCCGCGGGCAATCCCGGTGGCCCTTTATGCGGCCATCTCGACGCGGCGCTCGACATCGCCGCCGGCCGGGGCGCGGCGGCCCTGGTGGGGGCGATTCGTGCGGCGTCGGCCGGCCTGTACTGGCGCACCTACGACGCCTACCCGCCGGAGCGAATCGGTGCCGGTTTTCCCGGAAATCACGGATTTGCCCGGCTGATCGGCCCCGGCGGCACGATCCACAACGACGATTTCGGGCTTGGCCTGTTCGTGATGGCGCCGCGAACCTTCTACCGCGACCATTGCCATCCGGCGCCGGAACTCTATGCGCCGCTCACCGGGCCGCACCAATGGCGGTTCGACCGCGGGCCATGGACCAGCCGGCCCGCGCACCAGCCGGTGTGGAACGAGCCGCTAGCGGTCCATGCGACGCTGTCCGGCGACGCGCCGTTCCTGTGCGTCTACATCTGGACGCGGGAGATCGGCGCGCCGGCCGTGCTGGTCGAAGCGCCCGACTGGGCGGATATCGAATCCGGTCTGTAACGAGGAGGTCTGGCAGATGACAGAGATACCCGCGCGCATGTGCGCCGTGTTGCTCAAGGGGCATGGCGGGTATGAGCAGCTCGAATACCGGGACGACGTGCCCGTTCCCAGGCCGGAAGCCGGTGAGGTTCTGGTGCGCGTCGGGGCGGCGGGCATCAACAACACCGACATCAATACCCGCACCGCCTGGTATTCGAAGGACGTTACCGAAGGCACGACGGCGGAGGGGGCGGCAGGCGGTTACGGGGATGCGGGCGATG
>Ga0224512_10000793_pt1 | contig 32369 bp, 25 predicted proteins | sample SF_May12_sed_USG_4_FD_169103 | JGI IMG/M metagenome (GOLD analysis project Ga0224512, IMG submission 169103) | Sediment microbial communities from San Francisco Bay, California, United States - SF_May12_sed_USGS_13 | ecosystem: Environmental > Aquatic > Marine > Sediment | place: USA... | reverse complement strand
GGTCGCGCAAAAAGTACTGGCGAGCCGCGTGGGACGCGAGCCCTCCCGTACTTACTGGTATGGGCACTCGGGAGGCGGGCGACTGGGTCGCCTGGTCAACTACAACAACTATCGTACGTCTGCAAACGTCGGTGCGAACGGGGAGCCCATCATCGATGGATTGCTGGTGGACGACTCGGGTGCCGGCCTTTTCCTTCCACAAGTTTTTCGGGACGGTGAAGATATCCTGTTCAAAACTCAAGAAGATAGAGATGCCTTCGTGCCGATGCTCGAGGTTGCACATCAGCTTTATATCAACGATCGAAACGACCCGATACCTGATTGGGTTTCCAGCAACTTTCTGATCAACAAGTACCGCAACGCGCAACTGCTGCAGGAAAAAGGCCTGGGCGACAAATTCCGATTTTATGAGGTGCGCGGAGTCAGCCATGATGGCGGAGAAGATTTGCCCGATCAGAAGCGAGGCAACGTCGATATTCTTCCTTTGTGGCGTCTGATGAATGGATTCATCGATATGCTGGATGCCTGGGTCGATCGTGGGATTGCTCCACCACCGAGCCGGTCCGACTGGGCTGTGCTGGGTGATATAAACCGTGACGGGATCAATGAGAACGGCGCGCTCGAACTACCCGAAGTGGCATGCCCACTTGGGGTCTATTATCCGTTCCCGCCACCGGAAGGCAGAGTGGGTTACACCGGCTTCGCCACTTTTGATGGGCACAGTGAGGAACCCTTCGACGGGCGGGCGATCCAGAATGAGGGTGACTATCCCCACATCGCCGTGGCGACATTCGCGGACATGAATCGCAACGGGTACCGAGACTATCGGGAAAGTGTCACTCAGGCCTGGCGGCGGCTTGGGCTGTTGAAGCCGAATCAGAGTTTTAATCGTGATCGCTATAACAGATGCGTACAAGCGGTAGTTGAAAAATTAACGAAACAAAAATTCATTTCGGAAGAGATTGGCGGATATTACATCGAGCAGGCACGATCACGGCCAATGCCGGAATGGGCTCAGTAGGTATTCGAAGATCACCGCCTGATTTAACAGCAGGTCCCGCTGTATCGGATCAGCTATCCCGGTACGGCCGATAGGGCTGCCTGAAATGCGCGACGAGGCCCATAATAAGCAGCACGAGCGAAACATACATGGATACGCGCCAATAGTTTTTAGCCCGGCGTACGATATCGAAACGTTCGACGAACAGCGTTTCACAAGCGCCGTCACCGGTATCAGGGCGCGTCGTGCTCGTGCCGCGTTTACTGCCACCCTCACTGCTGTAGCTTGCGAGATAGCCGCTCAAACGAATCTGGTCCCCGACCCTGATGCGTTTGACACGATTGCGAATGTAGTCGTCGTCGGAAATAAGGTGATTATTGGAGACCTCGTAAATATCGAACAGATCCCAGGCATCCTGGTTACTTGTCTCGAAGCTGCAGGTAAAAATTCCGTTCCAGAACTTGATTTTGTGCAGCAACGGATGGGATGCATTTTTCCCCCACACCACACAGACATCGAGCATGTTGAGATGATCGTTGGCGAGAAAATGCATGCGGCTGTTCCCGTTATGATGCCGGTACGACACGATCATGCCGTGCAGATCATATTCGTACTCGGGCTCGATCAGATAATCGACCCCGTTAACCTCGACACCGAACGGTTCTACTTGCGTCGCCGTCTGCGACGGTTCGTTCGCCAGTTCGGGCACGAGCTCGATGTTTCCGGGAAGGTCGTTGCGATTCCAGAACGACACTAGTAGCCATACGAAGCTCAGGACAATAACAGAGTTGCTCGTTTTCACGGGCCCAGGGAAGCAATCATGAATGTCCGGTCAGTATAGAGAGCGATATCGCAGGAAGAGCGGACGGATTGCGCATTTTTCGCAGCGTATTATCTGTGCCTTGAAATAATCAGCGAGCACTGGGGCCAGGTTCTGTTCAGTTAGGCAAATAGCCGCCTAACGCCTGAATTGGCGCCTGTCGTCAAGCCTCGGACACCCACGCTACGCGTACTTATGATTGAGGACCATTGTGGATGTCTGGTAACTGCAGGATGGCTTCATAGCCGCCCTCGACTTGCTGGAAAGCCACCGAAACGACGCCGAGCGCAACGAAGTCACGCCTCAGAGTCCTGCCGTTCCTTGTTGGCGATCGGGCGCTTTGGCAAAGGACGTCTATAACAAGAGAGTCTGTCACTGAGTAAGAAATAAAATTTCCTCGTCGGCTATACGCAGCAACGCCGCGACGATGTCTTTTCGATCAGGTTGGATATGCTGGCCTTCGGTCCAGCGCAATCGCTTGGGATCGCCCGCAGCATCGAACAGCAATTCCGCCTGACCGGCGGGTGTCCGCTCGTCGTCGCGCGCTCCGACGATCACTACGGGCCGCGGCGAGATCGTGGCGATCTGTTTGTCCGTATCGAATACCGGACCGTATGCCAGCCAGTACAGGATACTCGCCAGCGGATAATGCAGGAGTCTGGCGTCTATTTGCCGTGCGACCTGTGCTTCAAGCCACAAGCGATTATCTGCTGCACCATGGACGAGCATCAGCCCCGTAATACGTTCGTCGCGGGCCGCGGCAGCGGCAGCGAAAGGTGTGCCGAGACTGGCGCCGATAATGATTATTCTTTTTTTATCAACCCAATCCTGTTCAACCAGCCAGTCGAGAAGCAGTGACACGGCCGGGACCGTGTCCAGAACTGCCCGCCGTGCCAGCGGTATCGTTCTCGCTATAGATGTTACGCCGCGTACTTTGTCCGGTCCGGCGTATGGATAGTCCATGCCGACGATTGCACGATTGCCAACATCGCCGAATAGCTCAACGGCATTACTTCCAGTTCGGTGTCCACTGAGTATCAACAGTACCGGCAATGTAGTAGCCGATTTCGCATCGCGGATGACGCGAAAAGAAACCTGCAGGCTCGAATCGGATATCAACCTGACCGTTTCCGATAGTTGCCCGTATCTGGTAACTGACGCTTCGGCCGCGATCGTTTCGATCTGACCATGTCGCTCGCTGAACCAGTTGTCTCTTGGCCGACCCGAGTCCCAGCGAAGCCAGCTGAGTAACAGCGTAAGCGACAGAACGACAAACAGCGCGAAATACTTGAGTGATGAGCGTAACACGGTAATGCTCATTATCTGATGCTCCGGTGCGCATGTGAAGTTACCCATTGGGAAACGTCCGGCGCCATTGCCGAATTGTCAACGTCAATCGCTAATAAGGATTCGGACGCCGTGGCGTATATTACAGGTCGACCCGGGCTTCCGCTTCTGAATTGCCGGGCGAGATAATGTCCACCAAGCGCTTGGTAGCTGTCATCGCCGTTTGCCGCCTCGGGCATGATTTGGGCTGCTGCGCTCACCCCGAATTGGCGGTCAGGCAACGCACGGGTTAACGCAAAACACAGGCCTGAAATTGGGAGAAATTCGCGTCAAAGTGCGGTGGAAGTGGCGAACTCTTCGAATTGACGAAGTGTGGGTAAATCTGGCCTAACCTTCGCCGGAACCGCCGTATTTCTTGAAATGCAGTTCCTTTGCCTGGCCGATCCAGTCGTCCTGTTCCATCCGACCTTTGAATTCTTTTAGCTCCATGTTCACTCGCGCCACCTCCGCTGGCCCGAAAGCGGCAATTTGCCGAAAACTGTACACACCGAGATCGTGCAGCATTTGTTGAAATACCTTGCCGATGCCGACTATCTCCGTGAGATCATCAATTTCCAGAGGCTGTTGACCCAAGCCGTTCCCGGCCTGTCCGGCTCCGTTCTTCTTGACATTGGTTTTCGCCGGACTTTGCTTTTTCGCCAACTTGGCCAGATTTCTTTCAACTTCATCCAGCTTGATGCGCAAGGTCTCGGATTCGTTTTCTGAATGACTGTACTGCTCACGATACCGTTTGGCGTCGCTCTCATACTGTTTCCGGCTATTTTCTATGGATTCGAGGCAGTGCGCCAATTCCCTGTTTTGAGCCTTGAGTGCTTCCAGTTCGTCCACGTCTCGCTTTAATGCTTCGATTTCCTTTTCCCAAAGTGCGGCATCGTGCCTGAGCTGGGCGTTTTCTGCCTCCAGAGCAATTACTTTCTGTTCGACCACGTCCAGATTTTTGACTCTGCACTGAGCCGAAGCCAGCAGATTGCTGACCGATTCGTATTCCGTTTTCGAAGCAGCCAGAAGATTGGCAAGGGACTGCTGCTCTAATTTCGCATCGGCGACTTTCTTTTCGAGCGCCGTGCGCTTTTCGAACGATTTTTGAAGTTCGCCTTTGTAAAACTCGCCTGCCTTGACAAATTCCGCCTGAAGTTCCATTGCCTCTCTTTTCGAAGCGCTCAACACATCCTGATTACCGGTCAATTTGCGTTTCAGGTCATCGCGTTCTGCTCCCAGTTCGAACATATCTTTCGCAAGTGCTTTGATTTTTTCCTGCGCGGACTCAAGCTCGGTTCGGATCTTTGCGCCAGCCAGCTCATGCTTTCGTAGCATCTTCTTTTCTGCTTCTATCGATGAATTCAAGCGGATGTTTTCAGCGTTCAGCTTATCCCGTTGCCGAGCCGCGGTGTCGAATCGCAGTTGCCAGTCGGCTCGCATTTTGTCGAGAAGAAGCTTGCTGTGTCCTGCGCGAACGAGCCAACCTATGAGTCCACCAACGACAGCGGACGCAAGCAGGTAGACGCTAAGTTGAATAATTGAGTCGCTCATGGTTTCTCCCTCACCTGAATTCCTGGCTCCGGATTTTCTCGCTCGCGATGTGCTCCCGACATGACTAAACGATCCGGCAGTTACAGGTGACAGACGCAGTTCCTGAGTCTGTCCAGTATCGCGGATTCCGAAGTTACGGGGCATGACAGATTCCACGAATTCGACACAGCAAGCGAACGGACTGAGGGCTGCGTCACAGTTTTTGTCCAAAGGGACGTTCGTGCCCGACGGATTCACGGATGCGGTAAACCGGCGGATTTCCGGTCTGGGGTTTCGTGGAACTGGCGCTTTTTGTTCGTCAATTCTCCGCTAACAAGCTTTGAAAGCTGATCCTGCGCAAGTGCTCGGTGTCCGTCACTCATCGGACTTCAAAAACAGGAACTTGCCAGGCGGCAGAGGTAACTCAGCAGCTTACATAATCTGCGACGCAGTTCACGTTATTCAACGTGACGCTATTGATCGACATTTCGACAGGCATCCATCAGCATGCAGCTACAGATAAGAATATTGCTTTCCGATGTCGCGTGGAAACATAGTGATTTGACGGGATGCAGACGAAAAAGGCGGGAAGACGATGAAATCTTCGTTCAGTGCAGAAACCGGGCCGGTGAGGCAAGAGCACCGAGGATTCACATTGATCGAACTGATGATCGTGGTAGCCATCACCGGCATCCTTGCGGCAATTGCAGTGCCCCTGTATCAGCAGTACATCATCCGGTCCCAGGTATCCGAAGGATTGACGCTTTCATCCGGCGCCAAAGCGGCCGTCACGGAGTACTTCATGGGTCACGGCGCGTGGCCATCGAATAATGCCGAGGCAGGCCTGGCCGACAGTGCCGAAATCGTCGGCAAGTACACCGAACATGTCGAGGTCACGGATAACGTCATTGAAATCAAGTATGGACCTAACGCCCACCCGGACATACTGAACGCAACGATCACTCTTACTGCCGCAGACAACTCGGGGAGTGTTGACTGGACCTGTGTCGGTGTCGCCGTCATCCAGCCCAAACATCTGCCCGGCGCTTGCCAGTAACACCCTGCCTCGACCGATTGATTACCCTGCGGCTACACGGCGTCCGCCGTCAACAGTGACTCATTTCCGTTCTGAGTGTGCGATGCCGTTCTCTGAGAACATCACCGCGCAGGGAGGTGTATCCCGCGCGCATCTCTGAATCGATCCGGTCGCTCTCGGCCTGAATTTTTTCTCTGCATTGCCCGCTCCCTGCAGTCGCATCGATAAATGGTAATACTCGGAAGGCCCTCTGGTCTAAGATTGGCGGCACGATGACGCCGCAAAGAGTATTGTCATGAATGTCGCACTTATCACAGGCGCGAGTTCCGGCATAGGCGCCGCGATCGCAATCGAATTCGCCGAAGCCGGTTGGTCCGTCATGGCCGCCGGCCGCGACGAGGACCGGCTCGCCGAGGTCGCCGAGGTGTCGGAAGACATCATGACGTGGGCCGGTGCACTCGAGACTTCCGCCGACTGTGACGAACTCGTCGGCGACACGATCGACGAATTCGGGCAGATCAATTGCCTTGTCAATTCCGCGGGCATATTGGTTCGCGGCGAAGTCGGTGAGACAGACGACGAGACCTGGCGTGACACCCTGTCGATCAATCTCGACGTACCGTTCTATTTGTCACGTGTCGCGTTGCCTTACCTGATCGAGTCCAGGGGCAGCATCGTCAATCTCGCGTCACACTGGGGCCTGAAGGCTGCGAACAGAGCGGTAGCGTACTGCGCAAGCAAAGCGGGCTTGATCCAATTAACCAAAGCCATGGCGCTTGATCACGCCCGCGACGGAGTGCGCATCAACGCCATTTGCCCGGGCGAGGTAGACACGCCCATGCTCGCGCTTCAGGCCGAAGATCACGGTCAGGATCTGGACAGTTTCCTTGGCATGGTGGCTGCCAACAATCCGAGCGGCCGGATCGCCGAGCCCGAGGAAATCGCGGCGCTCGTATTGTTTCTGGCCAGCGATGCCGCGCAGCATATCACGGGCACCGCGATCCCGATCGACGGTGGATTGACGGCCTGACGCTCGCCACGAAAAGAAGCGTGCTGCCGGGCAATTATGGCGGATTCGTAGGGTGCACTCCGTGCGGCTCCCGCTGCCGATGTGTGAACCGCAGCCTGCGGGACCGGCGCACATCAGCAGAAGCGTCGTAGGGTGCACTCCGTGCACCGTTTGTTGACAGAGTAACGCTCTGGCCGATCAGACGCCGGAGAAATCCACGTCGGTAAATACGAGTGATGGCGCTAGCGTCGTAGCGTATGGATACGGATCATTGCCGACAAGCTCGAGCCGCATGAACAGGTCTCGCAGATTCCCCGTGACATTCATTTCCCCGACCGGGCGGCTGATTTTGCCATTCTCGATCATGTGTCCGCGCAAGCCCAGCGAGAAATCGCCCGTCGTGTCGTCGGCGTTGCCGCCGAGCCACGACGTGACGTAAACACCCGTACCCGCTTCGGCAAGCAGTTCTACCAGTGAGTGGTCACCTGGAGCAACACGCCGATTCGACGGTGAGCCCGTGGTTGGCGCCATGCCACCTTTGCGGCCATAGTAGGTATCGACGTAGATATTCTGCGCCACGCCCTTGTCGACGATCGGCAACGCCTTTGCCGATATACCCTCGGCGTCATAATGTCGTGACGCGAGGCCGCGCCGAATGAGCGGATCATCGATGATCGTGAGCCTGTCACTGAACGCGGGCGCTCCCATCAGAGCGGCCCAAAACGAACGCCCCTGCTGCACGCTACGAGCGTTCGCGGGGCCGAGCAATCGGTCGAGCAATGACGACGCTGCACGCGAATCGACGAGCATTGTCGTCCTGACTGTCGGTCCTTTACCGGAATCGAGACGGGACAGCGCACGCTCCAGCGCCGTTTTGCCGATCGACGCCGCAGTGGGCAAATCCGCGATATGTGAACCACCGGCGTAGAACCCGTCCTCGGCGCGCTTGTCGCCCCGATCCCTGAGTGTCACGCTCGAACCCAACCAACAGTAAGTGGACTCCTGCGTGCCAAGAAATCCGTTGCTGCTCGCCGATGTCGACGTCAGCATGCCGTCATACACGCCGGCTGTTGCCGATATTACCCGCTCGTGACCGTGCGACACCTCGTCGAGCGTCCGGCACCAGGCGATTCGCTGGTCGCGGTCGAGTTCTGCGACGCTGCCGTCGATAAGGTCGAGTTCGTCCGTCGGCCGATCGCGAAACAGCTCCTCGGGCGTGATGCGACGATGCTCATCGGGCTCGAGCGCGCGCGTGATCGCCACCGCCTCACGCACGAAACCACGCAGGCGCTCCGGATTCAGATCGGTCGTCTCATGGCTCGAGTAACGGCCATCGGCATAGATCTGCACGGCAAGTCCCCGTGCCGTCGTATCCTTGACCTTCTCGAGCGCGCCGTCGCGATACTCGAATTCGACATCTCGACTCTGAGTCGTCGTTGCCCAGACATCTTCGGCGCCCGCAATCTTCGCGAGCTCCACGGCTTCGATCGCGCGTTTTTCGAGTTCAGCCGACATTTTCGCCACCCACCGTCATGCTGGAAACGAGCACGGTCGGAATGCCCTGTGATACCGGCACACGTTGGCCGTTTTTGCCGCAGGTCCAGCCGCCGGTATCGAGGCGTGCATCGTTTGCGACCATCGTGATGCGCTTCAGAGATTCGGGGCCATTGCCGATGATATTGACATCCTTGATTGGCGCGGTGACCTTGCCCTTCTCGACGAGCCAGCCGTTCTTGACGTAGAAGGTGTAATCACCGGCACCGATCTGCACCTGGCCGTTCGTGTAGGTCTCGGCAATGATGCCGCGATCGACAGCGGCAATGATCTCGTCTTTCGTGTGTGGACCATCTTCCATGAATGTGCAGCTCATGCGCGGCATTGGCGCGTAACGGTAAGATTGACGGCGACCGGAACCCGTCGGCCTGACGTGGTATTGTCCGGCGCTGATGCCGTCATGCAAATACGACTGCAGGATTCCGTTCTCGACAAGTACGGTGCGCCCGGCTTCTACGCCCTCATCGTCGTAATTCAGCGCGCCGCGTTCGCGAGGAATTGTCGCCTGATCCACAATCGTAACAAACGGCTCAGCTACCTTTTTGCCGATCATGTCCGTGTAAATACTCGTGCCCTTGCGGTTGAAGTCTGCTTCCATGCCGTGGCCGATCGCCTCATGCAGCAATATGCCGCTCGCGCCGGATGCGAGGATCACGGGCATTTCACCCGCCGGCGGGCGTCGTGCATCGAACAGGATCAAGGTGCGATCGACGGCTTCTTTGACCATCGTGGTGAGTCGCTCTTCGGTGTACCAGCCGAATTCTTCGCGGGCGGCAATGTTCGAGTACCCTGACTGCACCTCATCGCCTTTTTTCACGGTCACCAGCACCGTGAGCCGCGTCATCGGCCGATGATCGGTGACCAGCTTGCCGTCAAGCGTAGCGATCATCACGCGCTCGTCACCATCGGCCCAGTAGACCGAGACCTTGTCGACGGCGGGATCCAGTGATTTTGCTTTTTCCTCGACAAATTTCATCACCGGCAGTTTCCGATCGATTCCAACTTCGGCCCACGGCACTGAGGTCGCGTATAGCTTGCCCATGTCTTTTGGATCGAACGCCTGCGGTACCGCAACGCGATTGCCGGACGCAATTGCCGCTGCAGTTCGCGCCGCTGCAAGCATCGACGGCAAGGTCAGATCCTCGGTAAACGCGTAACCGGTCTGCTCACCGATGACGACCCGCAAACCGACACCCTGCTGGATGCCCGAATTAGCATTCGCGACGATGCCGTCCTCGAGAGCTAGCGAATTGCTGCGACTGTGCTGGAAATAGAGATCGGCGGCGTCGCCGCCGTTGGCCGCGAGTTCGGACATCACCCGGGCGACGGTCGTCTGATCGACGCCGAACCAGTCCATGAACGGATTCGCGGGTGGTTTCACGGCAACGGCCGTGGCCTGCTGCACGCCGCAGCCCGCGAGGAACCCCGGTACGCTGAGAACCGCGCTGCCCGCCGCCACGTGGCCGAGGAACTCTCGTCTCTTGATGGTCATGTCATCCCCTGGATTCGTATTCGTCATCAAACGGTGCGCAGCCCGTGCTGCACCTACACTATAGATACCGCGGCACCGTGAAAAGTTGCATTTTGCCTGCGGAGATTGGGACATTCACCGATTAGCGCGTCACCTCGCCAAACGGTGAATGTTCCCAGTTGTAGCCCACGAGGCCAAATCCGGCCGTCACGAGAAAACCGCCAGTCAGGCGATGATGCCAATGTCCGCATCGAACGATGAATGGCCGCACTGAGTTCGCAAACGTGGCCCACAGCACATCGCCCGCCCATATAACGGCAAGAAATACGGCCGCGACGAGCACAATCCGCTCTGCGGACTCGGTGCCAGCCGGCACGAACTGCGGCAAAAACGCCGCGTTGAAAAGCAAGGTCTTCGGATTGATCGACGCGAGCATCGCCCCGCGCCAAAAGACGGCAGGTGCCGGTGCCACAGCGCGCAGATCATCGCTCGGTTCGCGCCAGGTGCGAATGCCGAGCCAGATGAGATACGCCACTCCAGCCCAGCGAATCCAGCTTAACGCCTCGGCGGCAATTTCGATGATTGCGGCCATGCCGAGCACAACGAGCGCAAGCTGTAGGGCGATACCGGTCGTCGTACCGAAAACCGTGATCAGGCCCATGTGCAGGCCGTACCGAAGGCTGTTCGCAACAATCAGAGCCACGTTAGGTCCCGGAATCAGGACCAGAATCGCCGTCGCCACGGCCACTGCAAAAAGATTTTCCATTGACTCAGCGGCGGCGCCGTGATGACCAGTAGCGAAGCAGAATGAACCCGAAAAACATGCCCCCGAGGTGTGCGAAGTTAGCGACGCCTGGCGCGTTGCCGCTAACCCCCAGATAGAGTTCGAGGAGGCCATACAACAGCACGAAGTATTTTGCCTTCATCGGGATCGGTGGAAAAAGCAGCATGACGGTGCGATTCGGAAACGTAAGGCCGTAGGCCAGCAATATGCCGAACACGCCGCCGGACGCTCCAACCGTCGGGTAAATGCCACCCTGAAACGCCGCGACGACGAGCTGCACGAATCCTGCGCCAACGACGCAGATCAGAAAGTAAGTCAGGAATCGCTTCGGGCCCATCATGAGCTCGAGTTCGCGGCCGAACATCCACAACCCGAACATGTTGAAGAAGATGTGCGTCATGTTGCCGTGCAGGAAGCCGTAGGTCAGCAGCTGCCAAGGGGCGAACGGCGACTGCGGTTCGCCGAAAGGCCACAGCGCGAAATTGATTGCCATGAAACGCGGATTGAGTTGCTGCAATGCGAACACGACACCGTTTGCAATCAACAAGGCGAAAATAATGTTGGGTATCGCACTCGGGTTTCTGGGACGCAGCCTGTAAATTGGTGTGTTCATTCGTTACCTGGGATTCTCAAACACGGTTCGACCATCGAAGATCGTCATCGTTACGCTCACATTGCATGGCTTACCAGCCTCCCCCGCCACCGCCACCCCCGCCACCGCCGGAGGACCCGCCGCCACCGCCACCGGACGAGGAACCGGGCGGGGTCACGGAGCTGCTGATCGCGCTGTTTAGGCCGCCTGAGAGGCTTTTTGTCGTCGACGACATGTCGAAACTGTTCCACGAACCGTTATACCACCTGGGCCGGTACGCACCGCCGTCGGGATTCCGAATTGATTCGAGCAAACCAGCAAAACGCTCGGCCCACTGCTGGTCGACGCCGAGCGCAAGCGCATAAGGCAAATACGACTCAAAAAGTTCTGGCGTCTTTTCCGGTGGATTGCGCAGATTCATTTCGTCTTTTTCGGCAATTTCGAGATAGTCCTTGAAACCGAGCATCTGATCGAGCAATTGACGGCCGCGCAGAGTCGGTCGTTTCATGATGATCGCGAAAAACACCATCGTCACAATCGTCGTGACAATCGTAACGATGACCAGTGTCGACGGCCCGGCCTTGAGTGCCGCAACGGTCGTACCGATAACAATGAAAACGGCCGGGATGTTCAATGCCCCGTTGGAGCGAAAATACTTTTGCTTATAGTCTGCTTTGAGCGATTCGCGGTGCGCGCTTTTGGCCTTGCCGAGCAGCTTGTGATTTTCATTCTTCAGGATCACGGTATCGCCACTGCGAAACAGTGCGTCGTATAGCTCTTTCTCACCGGCTGCCAGAGGCGGTGGGCTCGCTCCAGGATCCGTCTTGGTCAACGAGTGCTCGGCCTCCGTCTTGTTGAATCCCAAGAAACCCTGCGAACCGGGCGTGACATTGATGCGCAGGTAGCCCTTGACGGCCAGATTGACGACGCCTGCCGTCATGACCTTATCGTCATAATACATTTGCCGAATGTACCTGAGCGATGCCGGCGAAAAGCGGTCCGGCGGCACGTACCGCGTGACGATGACGCCCTCTTCCGGATCTTTGCCGAAATGCTGCCAGACCGGAATGTAATAGATCAGCAGCGCCGTGAATCCGGCGACGGCGATCAGCAAATTGATGTTGTCTTTCAATAGCCAACCGAATTTCTGCATGGCCGTCGGCTCACTGACAAAGCCTTTGGGCCAGCCGACGACGATGGTCAGCCCGTTAACGGCCGACAGCGGCTGCGTGGCCTCGAATCGCACTGTTCCCGTGCCGTCGATGCTTGATCGATAGTTTTTCTCCGTGGCGCCGAACGGACCGGTGTACGCCTCCGCCGAAATCTCACTGACCGACGGGTTGAACGCCAAAACAACCGACGCGCTGGCATGATCGATCGGGAACGCCCAGTCGAACCCCGTCACGTTCCAGTACAGCTCGTCATGCGTTTCAAAAAAACCGAGCATGCGGCTGGCTTTGTATCGAAATTCATAGGTGTGATTTCCGGTCTCGATAAATCGATCCGCGTTGCCAAAATAGACTCTTCGTCCGTTCTGGATACTTTGTGAATGAAAATCCTCGGGCGCGCTGTTGCGCAGTACCGATCGGGGTTCGAAGTCGACTTCGTAACGGTTGCCGAAATTGTCGAAGTACTCTGTCGGGAAATCCCGGTATATGCCGCGACGAATTCGATTTCCTTCGGCGCGCACAGTGATCGTCTCGGTTACGTCCAACCAGCCGTCTTCCATTACGATGATGTCGCTTTGAAAATTCAGGATACGCTCGTCCGCCTGTGCCGCGGGTACCAGCAGAAATGCAAGAATGAGCAATCTCGTCATTCGACCGACCCGATTTTGACTAGCGGTACGTTTGCGGCATCATCCGCGGTCTTCTGGAAAAAGCTTTTCGGCTTGAAGTGAAACCAGTTGGCAATGAGGTTGCTCGGCACGGTCTCTGTCATCGTGTTGTAGTCTCTGACCGACCCATTGTAATAACGGCGCGCGAACTGCAGGTAATTCTCGGTTTCGACAAGCTCATCTTGAAGCTTGAGAAAATTCTCGCTGGCTTTCAGATCGGGGTAGCTCTCGGCGACTGCGATCAGGCGATTCAGCCCCGAGCTAAGCCTTTCTTCGACTTCTCCGCGTTGCTCGATATTGGTCACCCGCTTCGCCTCGGCACGCAGCTCGGTCACGGCCTCGAGCGTCGCACGCTCGTATTTCGCATACTGGTCGACGGCTTTGACGAGCTGCGGAATCAGGTCGTAACGACGCTGCAGCTGCACATCGATGTCGCTCCATGCGGTATCGGCGCGATTGCGGGAGCGAATCAGTCGGTTGTACAGGACCACGCCGGCAACGGCGATTGCCAAAAGAAATGCGATCAAAATGCTGGTCATCCGACTGACACCCCGAATAATACAAGGCCAATCGTAACACCGGTGGAAGCATCCGACGCAGGGTGAGTTCGTGCCGCGGACTGATGCCAGCAACGCGGCCTGCGTCAAGCATCGGTCTGAACGGAGCACACCGTGCACCCTGCGAGCCGGCGGTAGCCACCCAGCAGTGCGCGCCTCACGCGCCGACGCTATCGGCGGGATAACAGTCCGCAGGGTGCGATTCACCGGCCGATGGCCCGGATCTAATACCAGAACGAGAAGAAAATCTGTATGACGTTTGCGTCGAGTGCGTACAGCGGCTCTTCGCCCAGCGGTGCGCCCGCCGATAGATCGGAAAATTCCTTATAGTCGACGGTCAACCGGTCGAAGGACACCGTTGCTGAACCTTTCTTGAGAAATCCCCAGCCATCGGCATCGTTGAGGAACTCATAGCTCGCCGAAATCTTGAACGTGTGGCTCGTCAGCGCACTCAATTCCTTGTCGCGGCCCCGGAAACTTGTTGCTTCTGATCGCGAGAACAGGTCCCGATAAAAATGCGCACCCGACTGATCGTGATAGCGATACTTCGCGGTGAATGTCATGGGTCCCATGGGGTGGATGTAGGCGATCGAGGCCGTGTGTGAATCGATATCCCAGGTATCGGTGAAAAAACGATATTCACTTTCCAGCGCAGCGCGATGCGGAAGATAATATTTCGCGCGTATGCCAAGTGCATTGCTCGTGCGCGTATTCGGATAAAGCTCCGGTTCGTAGCTGTAGCCGATCGCCGTGCCGCTATCGGCATAGCGCACCGATCGATACGGATTATTCAGGAATCCTTCATCGGTGATGGTCTCGAAGTTCACTGCTGCAATGAGATTCTTTGTAATGATCTGCGTGAGCCCGATGCCGTAATGCTGCCGGTCGTTTTGTCGTTCGAAGTCCACATCATCCGAGCGACCGACGACGTCGTCGCCGAGCGCGTAGCTGAGCGTCAGCGTCGTAAGGTCGCCTAACATGTCCTGGCTGACCGAGAAGCTGTAGGTCTTGGCATCGAAGTCCGATTCGACGCTGCTGGTGAAGCTCATGCGCATTGTCGTATTGCCGCGCAAATAATCCATACCGAGGGACCACTGCGTACGTTCCTCGGTATACGGACTCGCGGTCGTGACGACGTCGATCGACGCCGAGCTGACCATGTCTACATAGTAGTTGGAGACAAAGGACGTACTCTTGCCGACCTGCTTTCTGACAAGCACCGACGGCCCGTCGATTTCAACACCGCCTCCCTCGTACAAGTGATACAGAATGTCGGCCCGGTCCTCGGGCAGAACGCCGGCGAGCGCGCCGACATTGGCCAGCAGCGACACACAGATTACGACGATGCTCAAACGTGCAAACATGGATTCTGCCGTCAGTTACAGCCGCAGCCGCCGCCTGCGCTGCCCTCACCGCCTCGAGCACCTTCACGGGCCTCATAGACGTGCTGAATATATGAGCTCGAGACCGGATTCATGTCGAGGCTCATGATCGGGTCCGCGAGTCTGTCGCGCTCATAAGGCTTGACCCAGGGCTCTATTGAGCTACACCCGGCGAGGCCCGTCAGCAAGACGATCGGCAGTAAGACTCGTCCAAATGCAGTGAGTTTCATATTCATGCTCCTGACTGTATCCCGAGGCCGGGTTCTCGAACCGTGAACTCTGCCTCAGAAGAACACAGTGACGCCGATGTGGCCCTCCAGGTTGTGGGCGGTTTTTTCCTCGCCGAGAAGATCGATATCGAACAGGTGATCGCGAAAATCGATATGCAGTGCGACTGAGTCGGTCAGTAGGAACCGATAGCCTGCGCCGAAGTTTACCGTGAAGCGATCATCGCCCGCGAAGCGGGTCGAACCCAGCCCCGCAATCAGGTAAAGATTTGTATTGAACGCCCGTTTCTCGCCGATGAACACTTCACCGGGCAAGATATTGTAACCGAGATTGAGATTATAGTACGTGAACGTGCGCTCCGAGTCCGAGATTAGACGGGCACCTCCCGAGAGAACCTCGAAACTCGTCAAGCCCGGTTCGGTGCGGCCAACGCTGCCTTCTACGAAAAAACCCTCGGTTACGTGGTAGGCGAGTCGCACGCCGTATACAAGATCGCTACCGAAATCTTCCACGCTCATGATGCCCGCGAATGCGCCGATCTCGAAGTCTTCGGTATCGATTTCAGGTTCCCTTATCTCACGGCGCTCTACTTCAGGCTCGATAACCTGTCCGGGTCCTTCAGCTGTTGGCAACGATGGCTCTTCGCGACCGAATCCGAAGAGATTTTTCGTGGCCGCACAGCCTGACAGCGAGATTGTCGCGGCTATCAGAAAAAGAACGCGAAACCGACTTTCCATTCTTCCACTTCCTCATTCTCGTCACGGCTCGTGAACACCACGTAGCTCTTATACTCGGCCCGCAATAAAAAGCGTCGTGTCGCATAAATGCGAAAGCCGGCGCCGACATGCCCGATCTGGTCTGTACGATCCTCGCCCTGGATGATCGTGGACTTGGGTTCGGTGTGAATAATCCCGCCGCCTAGCGTAAAAAACGGCGAAATACGCCAGTCCGGCCAGGTCTCGTGGACGACGTTAACACTGCCCATCCAGCCGTTCGAGAAGTTTCCCAGTATTTGTGAACCCCATACCTCTACCGAGACATGGGGGTTGAGCGAATACCCACCATAGAGCGACACGATATTGGCGCCACCGAAATCGCCGGCGAGAATGCCGGCCTCCCAGCGTGCATTCGTAAAATCGTCCAAACTGGCGCGTTGGAAATCGACTTCCTGGCCATCGGGCTGGAGCGTCAGCTCCATCTGGGCGCGATCGACCCATCCCTCGGTGCCGTTTGCGGCTCGGACGAGATACCAGTCCGTGCGCTGCATAAGGATGTCGACGGATTCACCACGATCAACCACGTGGAAGATCGGATAGCCGCGGCCGGGTCCCGTGTGCAGCTGCAAATAGGGATCGGCTACCGACACGGTGCGATACGCGTCGGCAGCCTCAGCATGACCGAGGACAATTACCTGCAGCGCGACCGCGACGAGGCAGCCGAGCCAGGTGGCCTTAGTTCTGCGGGACGTCGAAGGGGTTATTGTAATACTGGGCTCCGACATCCAACCATTCCGCAATCATTCGTCTCTCCGCGCTAGACAACATTTCGAAGTGCATATCTGCTGCATCTTCGAAACGGTCAAAAAAATCACCCGATGCCCTGGCCCCCACAATGCTGGCCGGCGGGGGAATCGGGATCACATCAAAAATCGGATCCCCGTTCGCGTCGACGCCAACCTGCTGCTGGGCATCGACCAGAGCGCCATTATCCAGAATTTGAAGATTATCAGTAACTAACAGCTCACGATAGGCATGAAAGTGATCCGGCTCATCGGGCGACAGGCCGTCCTGGAGCTCGAGCTGGCCTGCGGGCAGGCGCACCGAGCCGTCGGCCGGGTCGATCGGGGTATGGCAACCGAGGCAATTGTTGTCGACCTGCAGGCCAGTTGCAGGATCGAGAACGGGATTCCCCGTGTCGTCGAATAGCAGCCGTGGCTGGTTCCACAGCGGGTGGATATGCGTCTCGTAGTTGATCACACTGCGGCAATGAGATTGCCAGTTCTGCTGACAGGCCAGCGTCGCAGGTGCCTCCGTGGTCAGATCCGTGTACAGATAATCGATATCCTCGTTCTGAGCCGCGATAACCGGGTCAGCCGTCCAGACGTCTCTGTAAATCACGTTCAATGACGGTTCGAGCGAGGAACAGCCATCCGTTGCGCAGGTGATGCGGGCGCGAACTTCAGCCATCGTCTCGCCAATGTCGCCTACGAACCATTGCGGATCGGTGTTCGGGAACTCGACCCCGGCGATCTGCGCGCCCGCATAGGCAGTATCGAATGCCTCATTGCGACCATGTGAGAGTCCGCTGTTGGCAACGTGGCAGCCGTTGCACTTGAGTTCCTGCCCCGGGCGCACCTGAATCCAGTTCTGATGCCGCGCCGTGATGCGTTTACCGTTTTCATCGACAATGCTGATCGCCAATGCGACGTTTGCCGGCACTCTGGTCATGACCGAACCATCGGGTTCGATCATTGCGTAGCTGACGATTTCCTTCATGCCCTGCACGGTGCTGATTCCAAAATCCGTATTGCCGAGATCGACGATATCGTCATCGGGAATCGACACGGCCTTTTCAATGCGCAGGAACCTGGCCGGGCGGTCAGCAGCCAACGTCTGGGCGGGGTCGGCCATCGCGCTGATATCGACAGTCGGCTGGCCATCGAAGTCATAGACACTGCGGATGTTGATAACACCCTCCGCTGCGTCAACAAGAGTCGGATCATCGGCAAAATTATTCAGCCCATCGAGGACGACGGGCGGCGCGATGCGCGGATCCGCTGCGACGACTTCGGTAAACATGAAGCCCTCTTCGCCCGGCACGACGGGCAGCTGGGTGTTGTCACGTGGATCATAGATCCATACGCCATACAGCGGCGGCGCGACCGTGAAGGCCGGATTCGCAAGTCTCTCCGCAGTACACGGCAAGATGTTCTGCGTCAGGTCGGGCAGCGTTTCGAGAAGACGGCACTGGCTCCAGCTCACGATCATGCGACCCGTGCCGTCAAGTATCGGATAGACGAAACTGTAGCGCCCACCGGGTGATGGCACTCCCGCCGCCGTCGAGACGTCGTTGACCGTCGCGTCTTCCTGGGCAGGTCCCGTCAGGACACCGATATTGTCCATTGTCGGCTGGGTATTCTCGAGATAGTTCGGCGTATCGATCGCCACGAGTTCACCGCCGCCCTCTGTATCGGTGAATGGCCGGATCAGCGACACGACTCGACCATCTTCGATCTCGCGTGGCTGCATGAACTGAATGATTTCGCCGTTGGTTCCGGTTGCGTGGCTCTGGTGCCCATACAGCAGCTCGAGTGCCGACCCATCCGGGTTCATCCGATACAGGTTAACGACGTTATTCACGGCCGCGTGATCCCAGCGGCTGAAGACAATCTGGCCGTTCGACATTACCGACGGGTCGAGATCGTGACTCTGATTAAAGGAAACCTGTTCGACGCCCGTGCCGTCGTCGTTCATGACGTGAAGATTGAATGCAAACTCGTTCTGATCCTCGTCCATCGTCGGGAATCCGGGTTTACCCTCGTCGAGCAGAACCGCCTGCGAGCGTGTCTGGCGCGTCGAGGAAAAGATGATGCGGCCGTCAGGCAAATACTTCGGCATGATGTCGTGACCGATTTCGGCCGTCAGATCAGACGAGATGACGCGCCGTAATTCGGCGGTTTCGAACGTGTACTGCCAGATATTCCAGGTGGGCAGATCTTCCTCGGCGACGTTCGGGTCAAACGGGAAGCGCATCGCGAACAAAAGCCGGCTGCCGTCGTAGTCGATCTCGACGTCGCGAATTGCGGCCAGGCCCTGTGTCAATTCGGCCGTAATGTTAACGGCCTCGGCACTCGACGAAGCCCGATCGCGGAAGAATAGATCTGCGCCAAAATCAAACGTAATCTGTTCGCGCAAGTCCCGCTGTTCAAAATCACCATTATCATCGGTCGGAATCGGCGCGCGAACATAGGCAATCGGAAAATCGATCACGACGGGATCCGGATCCTGCCCGGTGCCGATGCTTACTCCGTCACCACTGCCGCCGCATGCACCAATCACGGCCGTCGCAAACAGCAAGATCACCGCTCGCATCGTGGCTTTGGTGCAATCGTCCTTTGTCTGTCGCGTTAGCCTGTTCATAGCCTCTACCTCGAGTCCCACGGATCGGATGCAGCGTTTTGGCGCCGAATTTCGCTTTGCCCATCCTGCCCGGCAGTGTCCATTTCCTGCCGTCTCCGTTGGCTCTGAGCGCACTTTCCCACTCTATTAGCGAGTCTGTAATACTGGACGTCTGGACCCCACCTTACCGTTAACACGATCACAAACCGCGGGTCCGTCTAAATGTGCGGCTTCCATCATCATGGTCTGTAGTGCATTGCCGTGTCGCCGCGAATGCAAATGCGGCAAAACGCAGTTCAGTATAAAAGACGATTCCAGACCGATGTAATGTCTAAAAAGTGCGACAGTACACATAGTTAAATGCAAATTGATTCTGAACTTACGTACTGTTCACGATGCATTGCGAGCATCCTGTTTTCTTGATCTGCAAATCGTCTCACACGATTTTTTTCTCACGCTGGTTCCGGTGTCGCAATCTTGAGCGCAATTCTCGAATTCCGCTTCGCCCCTTTTCGAGAGGCAACGTGAAGTTCAGAACGCTTTCAATTGCTCGTATGCAGTGACCATTGCGGCAATGCCTGTCTGTCTTCAGCGACAGTTGCACCGGCCTCTGCAATCAATGGCTTAGTGCCCCTGGCCATAATCGATGTGCGTAAGCACCGACAAAGGCTTGACATATCGCCAGTGCGGAATGCGATGAGAAGATCTTTGCAAGTCATTGATCTGGAAATTTTTAATCGCAAGCAATGCGGTCCATCCAATTACTGGCACAGCACTTGCTTTGATGACGGCAGATCGGTTGTTTTTGCCGTCTTGACTTAACGCGTAATGCTGGGGACTGTGAATGTATTCACGGTGATCTGCATCACAGGCTGGCAGGATGGTTTGCAGAGTCCGCCTGTTGACTGACAGTCGATCGGGCAATCGGCCCGAACACGTCGGACTCCTGCAAAGGGCAAGGCCGGATTTTTCCGGCTACGCAAAGCCACCGGTCGTGATCGACAGTTTGTCGGTCGGGGACAGCGGAGCTGCCAGGGGTTTCAGGTGATTCACTCGTCAATCCACGAGTGCGTCGATTTCCCGAATGCTCGAACGCGGAATACACGTTGTTTGTTAAGGACAGATTCGTGAGCAGACTTGCTATGCAAAACAGACCGTTGAAAACAGACGCGAATGCCAGGCACCAGGGAAGAACAGCGCGTTATTGTGGCGTCTTGCTCGTCGCATTGGCGATGGCGAATCTTTCCATGCCTGCTTTTGCCGGTTTCCGGGAACAGGCCAGGCAGATTCACGATCGGCTGGCGGGCGTGCCGCCCAGCGACGCCGTATTGCAGCAGATGGAGGACGCGATCAATCCGGGTCTGCCCGGTAATCCGATTGATGCGGCCTATATCGCGATGGACAACACGAACTTCTACAACGTCACGTTGAAGAATTTTGCGGCGCCGTGGACGAATCGTGACCAGTCGGTATTCGTCCCGCTGAACGACTACATTGCGACCGTGATTGGCATGATTCGGGACGATGAACCGTTCAATACGCTGTTGTCGGGTGACATCACCTATATCGGTCGGCCGGGCGTCGTCGGCACGGGGCCTTCGGCGGGCAGCAACCAGCACTATTCGGAACTCGAGTCAAACAATGTAAACCTGCGCGATGACCTGGTGCGGGAACAACAGTCGCTGATTCAGGGTATACCGTCATCGGCGACTGCCGGCGTGATGACCTCACGGGCCGCGTCAGAGGCATTTTTCATCGCAGGCACGAATCGCGCAATGTTCCGGTTCACGCTGCTCAATCATCTGTGTAACGACATGGAACAGATGCACGACACGAAACTACCGCCGGATCGCATTCGGCAGGATGTGAGTCGCAGCCCCGGTGGTGACAGCCGACTGTTCCTGAACAACTGCATCGGTTGCCATTCGGGCATGGACCCAATGGCGCAAGCATTTGCGTATTACAACTACGATGAAAACACGGGTGCACTTGACTACACACCAGGCGTCGTGCAGCCGAAGTATTTCAACAACGACCTGAATTTTCCCCAGGGCTTCAGAACGCCTGACGATGAATGGGAGAACCGCTGGCGCGCAGGACAAAACGCGTATCTGGGTTTCGATCCAGGTCTTCCTGGCAGCGGCGCCGGCGCTAAGAGCCTGGGAGAAGAGCTCGGTAACAGCCAGGCGTTCGCGGCCTGCCAGGTCAAGAAGGTTTTCCGCGCCGTATGCCTCAGGGATCCACAGGATCCGGCCGACCGCAACAAAGTCGACGAGATTACCGCCACCTTCCGCGCGACGGGCAATCGGATGAAGCAGGTCTTCGCCGACACAGCCGTTTACTGCATGGGTCCGTAGGGAGACAGGATAATGAAGAACGAAACTCGAATTGCTCCGCGGTCGGCCCGATTATTGAGAGCCATTGTTGTCGTGATACTCGCGGGCGCAATGCTCTCGGCTTGCGGCGGTGGTGCGCAGACGACCGAAAACTCTGTAACGTCACTACCGAATCCGGGCGACGCGCCCTACACGGGCCCGGTTGCGCGTGATGCCGACGTCCTCAAATTCCAGCAGGAATTCTGGTCCAACGCCAAGACCAGTGACCGTTGCGGCTCGTGTCACAACGAATCGGTCGGCCAGCTGCCGATGTTCGTCCGCAATGACGACGTGAATATGGCCTACGACGCGGCGATCACGGTGACCGACACGCAGCAGCCGTCGTTGTCGCGTACTGTCGAGAAAGTCGGCGAGGGCCATAACTGCTGGGTACAGGATCCCGGGGTTTGCGCCTCGATCATGACGACCTGGATCGAAAACTGGGTGGGCGATATCGCAGGCGGCGGCCGTGAGATCGTGCTGATGCCACCGGATCCTGTAGATCCTGGCGCTAGTAAGAACTTCCCGGCGGATCCGAACGCCGTCGGCAACAACGGCACCTCGTTCGCATTAACGGTCTATCCGCTGCTCGATCAATACTGCTCAAACTGCCACAGCTCCGAGTCAGCAGAAGCTCAACAGCCGTATTTTGCCGATCCGGATATCACGACCGCGTACGACGCTGCAAAGCCGAAGATCAACCTCGACACGCCGGCGAATTCGCGTCTGGTGATCCGCCTGCGCAACGAGTTTCATAACTGCTGGGACAATTGCTCGGCCAATGCGCAGGAAATGGAAGACAGAATTACAGACTTTGCCGCCGGCATCGATCCGACGACTGTCGATCCAAACCTCGTCTTCAGTAAGGCGCTGCGGCTCGTCGACGGCACGCTTGCTTCGGGAGGCAACCGCTACGAAGACGCGCAGATCGCGCTCTGGGAATTCAAGACCGGTACCGGCCTGATCGCCTATGACACGAGCGGCGTCGATCCGGCAGTGGATCTGAATCTTTCGGGCGACGTCACCTGGTTCGGCGGCTGGGGCATTACTATCAACGACGGGAAGGCCCAGGGATCGACCACGGCCAGCAAGAAATTGTATGACGTGCTGCAGGAATCGGGTGAGTTCTCGATCGAGGCCTGGGTCGTGCCGGCCAACGTAACGCAGGAGATGTCACGGATCATCAGCTACTCGGCCGGCGACACGGCCCGCAACTTCACGCTGCAGCAGACGCTTTACGACTATGATTTCCTGTTGCGCACGAATGAGACGAGCCTGAACGGTGATCCGGCGCTATCGACACCGTCGGCCGACGAAGTCTTGCAGGCGACACTGCAGCACGTCGTTGCAACCTATCACCCGATTGACGGTCGGCGGATCTACGTAAACGGTGAACTCGTATCGAACGTCGACCCGGTCCCCGGAGGCACGTTCATCGACTGGCAGGATACGTTCGCGCTGGTGCTCGGCAACGAGGCTTCGGGCGACGGACTCTGGCAAGGTACGTTGCGGCTCGCGGCAATCCACCGTCGCGCATTGACGCAGGAACAGATCGTACAAAACTTCGACGTCGGTGTTGGCGAGAAGTTTTTCATGCTGTTCGACATCTCGGAGATCGTTCAGGCCGCCCCGCAGTCGTCGTACGTCCTGTTCGAGGTGCAGCAGTTCGACTCCTGGGCGTATCTGTTCGACAAGCCGCATTTCATCACGCTCGACGGCTCGCAGCCTGAAGGCATTCCGATTCAGGGCATGCGCATCGCAATGAACGGCCTCGAAGCACCGGTCGGTCAGACGTATGCGACACTCGACGACTCGCTCAGTGCGTCGCTTTTCGGCGAGCTTGGCCAGCCGTTGTCGACGCTCGGCGCGGTCGTTCCGCTCGAGAAAGGTCCTCAGGATGACGAGTTTTTCCTGACGTTCGACCGCCTCGCGGCCAGGAGCTTCAGCCGTCCAGATGACCCGATGCTCGTGATCACGCCGACCGACCTCGATCCGGCGTCGCACATCGGCCTCAGGACATTTGACGAGATCGATGCAACGTTTACCGCAGTTACGGGTATCGACCGGACCGATTATCCGACAACCGTCGAAATGACGTACCAGGAACTCAGGCAGTCGCTGCCTTCGGTCGAAGACATCAACACGTTCCTGTCTTCGCATCAGGTCGCCATTGCCCAGCTCGCAATCGAATACTGCAACGCATTGATTAACGTCGACGGTAACCCGGGTACGGGACCGATGTTCCCGGGCTTCGATTTCGATGCGCCGCCTTCGACGGCATTTGCAGGCGCCAATCGCGATCTGTTCGTAGCCCCGCTGATCAACAGCTTCATGGGAACGGGTCTGCTGAGTCAGCCGTCGTACGCCGACGTCTATGATGAGCTTGCCTCGTTTCAGGCGGCCGGCGGTCGTCCCGATAATCTTATCGATCGCCTGCTGGCCGGCACGAGCGACACTCGCGCGATCTCGAAAGGTGTCTGCGCCGCCATGCTCGGCAACGCAATCACACTGATTCAGTAACGACAGGACAAAAGCAAAGGAACACAGCCATGGCAAAAAGACGTAACGCACGGCACTGGGATGCGCCGCAGCTTCACGCAGATCATCCGCGTCCTGTCACGCGTCGGCAATTATTGGCCCAGGGGTTCATGACGGGTGCGGTGTACACGCTGGGCGGCGGCATTCTGAGTCTGTTTTCGAATCCTCGGGAGGCGCTCGCGGCGCTGTCCCCGGATCTCGATTCGTTGCTTCTGAATCCGTGCCAGATCGCGACCGACGGCGCGGGCAAGATCCCCTTCATCTGCTTCGACCTCGCGGGAGGCGCGAATATTGCCGGCTCTAATGTGCTCGTGGGCAAGGAAGGTGGTCAGAACGACTTCTTGAGCACCGCAGGTTACGAGAAGATGGGACTTCCGGGCGACATGATTCCGGGGCTTACGGATCCCGTGTCCGGCCTGCCGTATGCGAACTTCGACCTGGGGCTGGGATTCCACCTCGACAGTGCGTTCAGGCGCGGCATCATCAACAGCCTGACGCCGGGGCGCGAAGCGAACATCAACGGCGCCGTGATTCCCGCGCGCTCGGACAACGACACTAGCAACAACCCGCACAACCCGATGTACGGCATCGCCCGCGCAGGAGCCGACGGCTCGATACTGACGCTGGCCGGTACCGAAAACACCGATTCGGGCGGCAACTCGATGTTGCCCGCAATGCTTTTCGATCCGGAGCTGCGGCCCACGAAAGTCGACCGGCCTTCTGACGTCGTCAACCTCGTGGACACGGGCGACCTCGTCGGCGTGCTGTCGAAAGATGACGCCACGGCCGTCATGGAGTCGATCTATCGCTTGTCGGATCGCAAGATGGACTCTGTCAACACGCAAATTACGCGTGATGCCGTCATCAAGGAGATGGTGCGCTGCGGTTATCTGAAGTCCGCCGACATCGCCGATCGCTTTGGTGGCGTGCCGATCGATCCGTCGGACGATCCCGATATCGTGGGGCCTACCGGTATTTTCACCGACGCCGAATTCAACGATAACGGTCGTGACGGATCGGAGTTCCGCAAGACCGCCGCAATGATGAAACTTGTTATCAACGGATTCGCCGGTGCCGGCTGCATCGAAATGGGCGGCTATGACTATCACGGCGGTCGGCGCGCCGAGGGCGAGGTCAAGGACGAACGTGCCGGACGCTGCATGGGCGCCTGCATCGAATACGCAGCTCGCGTCGGTGTACCGCTGATGCTGTATGTTTTCAGTGACGGTTCGCTTTCGTCGAACGGTGCGATCGACAACACGGCTGAAGGTCGTGGCAAAGGCGAATGGACGAGCGATAATTCCTCGACCGCCGGTTCGTTTTTTCTCGTTTACAACCCGACGCGTCGAGCCACGTTGATCGGTGGGACGCCGGAAGAGCAGGCACTACACCAGCAGATCGGCTACATGGACGCGGGCGGCTCGGTGCAGCGTGCCGCAACGCCTGCGGCGAATAATGTCAATCTGCTCGTCAATACCGTTCTGCTCAACTACCTGGCACTACACGGCGAACAGGGACAGTTTGGAACGCTGTTCCCCAATCACGGTCTCGGCAACGCCGCGCTACAGGACAGTCTGACCGCGTTCACACCGATCGTTAACGGCATTATTGCCAACCCCGTATAGCTTCGGCTATACGTTGCCGCGCTGCTTCCCCGAAAATGCGGCATACGGCCAGCCGAAATCCGGCTGGCCGTTTTTTTTCCGGGGTAGATGGGGACATTGCTGATTTAGCGTATTAATGCGCTAAATCAGCAATGTCCCCGTGTGTGATCCATGCCCGGACGCGACATAATCCGTAGCCGACAATGTACGGATTCAATTGTGAGGGCCGGGAATGCCGGACGCCGCTGATCTCGTGAGCCTCTTCGCCTGCCCGCGCTGCGACAAGACCCCCCTGTCGCAGGCACAAGGCGGCTATCGCTGTGACGCGTGCAAAATCGACTTTCCATCGATCGACGGCGTTCCCTGGCTGTTCGCCGAACCGCAGGCAAGCCTCGGCGAGTGGCGCAACCGACTGCAGTTCGCGCTGCAGCAGCTGAGCCACGAGGCGGCGCAGATCGCTGCGGAACTCAAGAACAGGAATCTGCACTCGCTGACGCGGCGGCGCCTAGAGCGCTACAAGAGCGCGACCGAATACCACCGCAGGTCACTGCAGACGTTGTTGCAGCCGTTGGGCGTACGGACTTCCGAGGCCAGCTACGAGACGTATCTCGCGCTGCGAACACGACTGCCCGCCGACCAAGGACTGAACACCTACTACGCGAACGTGCACCGCGACTGGGCCTGGGGCGATGAGGAAAACGATGCGTCGCTCGCCGGAATCGTCGCGGTCGCACGAGACAACACTGAATTCGGCAACCTGCTGGTCCTCGGGGCCGGCGCCGGCCGGCTCGCCTACGACCTGCACATGCGGGCCGGCTGTTCCACGACCGTCGCAATGGACTTCAACCCGATGCTGCTGCTGGTCGCCAGCCGGGTGACGCGCGGAGAGCCGCTCAAACTCTACGAATTTCCGATCGCGCCCAAATCGCTAGAAGACGATGCGGTGCTCAGAACCCTGTCGGCCCCGGACGTCGTCAGAGACGGCTTCCATATCGTCGCCGGCGACGCGTTACGCGCACCGTTTGCACCGCATGCGTTCGATACCGTAATCACGCCCTGGATCATCGACATCATCACCGAAGACTTGCCGGTGCTGGCGGCTCGCATCAATCGTGTCCTGAAGACCGGCGGCCGGTGGATCAATTTCGGCTCGCTCGCTTTTTCGCATCCCGAGCGCGCACGCCGGTATAGCGCCGAGGAAACGACAGCGATCGTGTCCGAAAACGGCTTTGCCGACCCGTACGTCGCAGAAGCGACTATTCCGTACATGTGCTCGCCCGCGAGTCGTCATGGCCGGCGCGAGAAGGTGTTTTCATTCGCCGCAAAAAAGGAGCGCAATATCAAGGCGCCGGCGCGCCATCGCGCCCTGCCCGACTGGATCGTGACGGGCGAGGAGCCCGTGCCGCTGACAACATCGTTCAGGACCCAGGCGATGACGACCCAGATTTACTCCTACATCATGGCGTTGATCGACGGTAAGCGCACGATTTGCGACATGGCCCTCATTCTGGAGAAACAGCAGCTCATGACGCGCAAAGAGGCGGAACCGGCGATTCGATCGTTTCTGATCAGGATGTACGATGATTCGGAAAGGCAGGCCGGATTCTGAATCGGCCCGACTATTCCGCTGGGTCCAGCCTGCGACGAATGTAGTTACCAATTTTTCTGACCGCGTCCCTGCTCTCCGGCACCCGATTCACGAACGCCTGGAACACGTGCCACATGCCGGGCCAGATCTCCAGATCGACCGAGCCGCCCGCTCCCTCGATGCTCTCGGCCGCGCGAGTCGAGTCGCTGAGCAATATTTCCTCCGCGCCCACCTGAATATACAGCGGCGGCAATCGGCCGAGATCGGCATAAACCGGCGAAACCAGCGGATGCATAAACTTGTCGTCGGCACAGTAGTAACGGGCAACCATTGGCAGATCATCGGCCCTGAACCAGGGATCGCGGCCCGCGTGGGTCCGCATTGTCTCGCCCGTCCCGGCAAGATCAAGCCATGGTGACAGCAGGCAGGCCGCAGCGGGCAACGAATCCCCTGCATCGCGCAGCGTCAGCAGCGTCGCCAGAGTCAGGCCGCCACCGGCAGAGTCGCCGGCAATGACGATCTTGTCCGGGGCATGGCCGTCGGTCAGAAGCGTGCGATAGATGCCGACCACGTCCTCGATCGCGCTCGGAAACGGGTGCTCGGGGGCCAGTCGATAGTCAGGTACAGCCGCGCGAACGTTGGCCGCGCGAGCGATATGGCTCGCCAGCTGCCGGTGGGTCGTGCTGCCGCCAGCGATGTAGGCGCCGCCGTGCAGGTACAGCAGCAGCTCATCGTCGCCGGCCGCCGCCGGTGTCAGGTACTCGACGTGCAACCCATCGATCGTGTCGCTATCGATTTCGACGCCGGGTGCGGGCGCCAGCAGGCGACCTATCGCATTCATGCGCCGGCGCATCGATGTTACCTTGAAGCGTTTGACCCTGATCGTCTTGAAATAGACGCTCGTGACCGCGCGGACCACACGCGCGCGCTTGCTCGTCATCGCGACATGAGAATCGCATCCATGCGGTTATGATAGGTGCTTGAGCGTGGAAACAACATGGCCAACGAGACAAACAATGAGAGTGCTGAGAACACCTGACGAAAGATTCGAGGGGCTCCCCGGTTACGCGTTCGCTCCACATTACGTCGTAGTCGACGGCCTGCGCATGCACTATGTCGACGAGGGACCCGAGGCCGGCGATACGGTGCTGCTGCTGCATGGGGAGCCGAGCTGGTCGTACCTTTACCGCAAGATGATAGTGCCGCTTGCCGACGCGGGTTTACGCGTCATTGCGCCCGACCTTGTTGGCTTCGGCAAATCCGACAAGCCCACGCGTAAGGACGACTTCAGCTACGCGGGCCACGTCGGTTGGATGCAAGGTTTCATCGAAGCACTCGACCTGCAGCAGATCAATCTGTTTTGTCAGGACTGGGGCGCGTTGATCGGCTTACGCGTCGCCACGGAAAACGATCAACGCTTCGCGCGTATTGCGCTCGGTAATGGTGGTCTGCCGACCGGCGATCAGGATATGCCGCTCGCATTCACTGTCTGGCGCCTTTTCGCGCGCTACAGTCCGTGGTTTCCGATCGGCCGCATTGTCCAGTCCGGAACGGTTACAAAGCTCGACAAGAAAACCGTCGCGGCCTACGAGGCACCGTTTCCCTCAGCCGCTTATACAGCCGGTGCGCGAGCATTTCCGTCGCTGGTTCCGGTAACCTCGGACGATCCCGCGACGGAAGCCAATCGGGCCGCGCTGCGGACGCTCACGACCTGGCACAAGCCGTTCCTGACGACATTCAGCAACCGCGATCCGATCACGCGCGGGGCCGAGCGCTGGTTTCAGACCAATGTTCCAGGCGCAGGAAGCGTCGAACACGTCACGATCCGAAACGCCGGACACTTTCTGCAGGAAGACAGAGGCGAGGAGCTCGCCGAAGTGCTGTTACGATTTATCGGCAACGACAATCGGTAGGATCAATGGCGAGCGTTCAGTTTTTTCCAAGCAGCAGAATGTTCCCTAGCGCTCAAGGTATTGCAGCTTGTCCTTGACGTCGCGCCAGTCGTCGGCGTCGGCGGGCGGATCATGCATTTCGGTGATCACCGGCCACCCCTTGCATAGATCCGCGTTGAGCTGGAGGAACTGTGCCTGATCTGCCGGCAATTCGTCTTCGGAGTAGATCGCCTCTACCGGGCATTCCGGCTCACATAAGGTGCAGTCGATGCACTCGTCGGGGTCGATCACGAGCATATTCGGCCCTTCATGAAAGCAATCGACCGGGCAGACCTCGACGCAATCGGTCAGTTTGCATTTGATACAGGCTTCGGTGACGACGAAGGTCATGAGGCAATACCTATAGTTCGGACGGGGTACGCTAAGCCAACTAAGGCCGCAATTCAAGCCGGAATCGTGGCCGTCGCGAACGACGTACGGCGTATCGGTCTACCAGATCAACCGTGGTATTACCTCGATCACGACTGCGGGTGATGCGCCCGACGTGCTCGTTGCAGCCGATCCTGCGGCGCACAAAAACGGTGGCGCAAGTCATCAAGGGCCAGAATACCCGGATCGTTGGCTGAGAGTGTGCCTGCGGCGCGAGCGGCGCTCCTACCGGCGCCACCTCTGCTCGTCGCGCGTTACGATGCCGTCATCCTCGAGCTTAAGGAGGTGCGCAAGCAGGGAACGTTCGGCCCAGCCATACAGTTTGACATCGACGTCCTGATAGACCTTCGGCACGAGTTCCATTGACGTCAGGTCGGGCGTCGATTCAACGGCCGCCAGGATCTTGGCTTCACGCTCGAGGCGATGTCGTATCGTCCAGTCAATGATTCGTTCGGGATCGCTGATGACGTTGCCATGCCCCGGCGCAATCGCAACGCAGTCAAGCCGCCGCAGTCGCTCGAGCGACTGAAGATAGTGTTTCATGTTGCCGTCAGGCGGATTGATAACGACCGTCGATCCATCGATGATGTGGTCACCCGTGAAAACCCAATTCAACCCGGCGTGGCGAAAACACAGGTGATTCGACGCGTGCCCCGGCGTATGCACGGCTTCGAGGCGAATTTCGTCTGTCTCGATGATGTCGCCGTCGGCAATCAGTCGATGAGGTGCGAACGTGACGTCCTGATGTTCACCGTCCGGCGCGGCCATGCCCAATAGTTCCGCGCCAGTCGCATCGGCGAGAACCGCAGCGCCCGGTGAGTGGTCGGGATGTGTATGCGTTACGAGTATCCACCGGATCGGCGCCGCTGCTTTTTGCTGGATGTACTCGAGATGACTCTCGATGATCGGGCCGGGATCGAGCACCGCAATCGCGTCGGTACCGAACAGATACGTATTCGTGCCGGGTCCGGTCATCATCGAAGGATTCGGCGCCACGATGCGGCGAAGCCCGGGTGCGAGTTCGGCATAGGGCGACATTTTTGGTCCAAAAGCGGTCATTGATCAACTCATGACTCGCCGTCGTTGGCCCGTACCCGGAACGAGCGCGGCCGTGGACGGCGTCCGCGCCGGAGTGATGTCAGCCGGCATCGGCGACATCAGAATCGCCGGTTTCGACGTACGCCTTGAGTCGCATTAGCGCCTCACCAATGACGAAGTCCACAGCGCCGGCGATACTATCCAGTCCATCAGGATCGTAGCCACCGACCGTATAGCTGAACCTGACGCGCGCACCCTGCTCGTCATCAAAAAACTCCCACAGCATGTTGCCATCAACACCCATGAGGCCCAAGGGACCCAGACCGCCCGTCAACCTGAGCATTACGGTCGGATTGACAAACGTGACGATCTGATGGACGACGCCGGCATGGCCCCCGAATGATTCACAGAAACAACCGAGCGGCACGGCATCGATACGCATGTTGCCCGCATTACCGGAGACCGTATGGTCGTCACTCCACCAGTCGCCGACACGTGCGACGGCGGCTTGCCATACAGTGCTGCGATCTGCTGCGATTGTGACTTCGTGGACAAGGGAGAATCCGCCCGGGCCGGCATCGGTGACCTCAGCCGATGCGACATCGCCATAGCCGAGCGGGGCAAGCGCGATCAGCGCGAGCATGCGTCTCATCCGGGTTCCCTGGCAGCCAGACCGGCCGCTAGCTTACCGCAAACGAAGTCGGAGGCGGCAATTCGGCGGCGACGATCAGGTCAGCGAAATCGCCAGAAACACCGCGCCCGCAATTGCCGCGCCGAAATAGATTTTTTTCCAGGTTAACATTGATTCGCCCTTACGAAGTGTCGTCGTTCGATGCCATGCATTGTCGAAGCGCCTAGCTGAACGCTGACTGAAAGACAGCCGCACTTTATATAACTTATTGTTTTTATTGGTATTATATTTTTTCTACGCCGCCCGTGCAGTCTTCGCTTGACGCCGCCGAAACGACGGTGCTGGAATGACTGAATGATGTCCGAGAGCGAGTCGCTCGCCAGTTTTCTCGTCCGCACCGAATCGCTCACGGTGCTGAGCGGCGCCGGCGTCAGCACGGCATCGGGTATTCCCGACTACCGCGACCGCAATGGTGACTGGAAGAATGCGCAACCGATTCAATACGTCGATTTTGTGACCAGGCTGGAAGTGCGACAGCGCTATTGGGCCCGAAGCTATGCGGGTTGGCAGCGTATCGCCGAAGCACTGCCCAATGGCGCGCATCGTGCGCTGGCACGGCTCGAGGCGTCCGGCAGGATTGATACATTGATTACTCAGAACGTCGATGGCCTGCACCGGATCGCGGGCAGTCGCCAGGTTATCGACCTGCACGGCAATCTGGAATCGGTTCGCTGTTTGTCCTGCAATGCGTCCACTACGCGCAGAGCATGGCAGGACCGGCTCGCAACTCTCAACCCGGATTGGCAGATTCGAGTATCGTCATTCGCTGCCGATGGGGATGCCGAACTCATCATGGGGGACGATGCCGAATTTACCGTGCCCGAATGTCGCGAGTGTGGCGGTATCGTCAAACCAGACGTCGTGTTTTTCGGCGAAGCCGTGCCGAAAGAACGTGTGCACGAAGCGACGGAAGCGGTGAATCGCGCCAAAGGTCTGTTGATTGTCGGATCGTCGCTGATGGTGTATTCGG
>Ga0224512_10000792_pt1 | contig 32377 bp, 32 predicted proteins | sample SF_May12_sed_USG_4_FD_169103 | JGI IMG/M metagenome (GOLD analysis project Ga0224512, IMG submission 169103) | Sediment microbial communities from San Francisco Bay, California, United States - SF_May12_sed_USGS_13 | ecosystem: Environmental > Aquatic > Marine > Sediment | place: USA... | reverse complement strand
TCTTTGTTTTTTTCGCCAACGTGCCCGATTTTCCATTTCCCGGATGGGGACACGCCGACTACCACATCAGTCACAGTATCTTTGTCACTGCCTTGCTCGCATCATGTCTCGCGCTGCTGTTGTTAGTGCCCGCCTGCAACGCGCAAATCGGGGCAAAGATCCTGCTTGCCTGGTCGCTGGCGTGGTTCAGTCATATGCCACTTGATGCCATGTATTCGCATGGCATCGGCATCGCGATCTTCTGGCCGTTTTCGGATGCGCACCTGTCAATGCCGGTGCCGTGGTTCGATACGATCCGCTGGCCGCCCAGGTCCGAACACAATCTCCGCGTGTTCGGCATCGAAACACTCGGCTTCGGAATGTTGCTGATCCTTTGCATTTGGCTGCGCCGGATATCGGCGCGGCACTAGGAACAATCGCCGTCGAAGAAATCGCAAATCACCGGGCGAAAAGCGTCCATGTCCACGAGAAACGAATCATGGCCACGAATGCAGTCGAGTTCGATGAGTTGCGTATCCAGGCACACGGCTGCCAGGCCCTCGGCAAGTTCCTGTTGCTGGTGGATCGGAAACAGGATGTCGGTTTCGACTCCGATTACAAGTGCGCGCTCGAGTTGCAGTCGTTTGAACCCCGACTTTAATGACCCGCCGTGCTCGGCCAGGTCAAACAGGTCGGACGCGCGCGACAAATAAAGATAGCAGTTCGGATCGAATCCGCCACTGAACTTGTTGGCATGGTTTTCCAGGTAGGCCTCGACCGAAAACGCGACTTTGAAAGGGTCATTGACATTTTCTTCTGTCGCGGTCGTACGCTGCCGGCCGAATCGCTGGATCCATTCTTCAGGTGAGCGGTACGTAATCATGCCGAGCTTTCGCGCCAGCCGCTGACCGGTTATCGGCGGGTCCTGCATATCGTAATTTCCGTTCATCCACTTCGGGTCCGAGCGGATCATCTCGCGCTGCAGGGAACGCACGGCAATTGAAAACGGCATTGCCCGTGTCGCAGAAGAAATCGAGATGAAGTTACTCGCTGCCCCGGGATGTCGAACGCAGAACGCCAAACCGCTCATACCGCCCATCGAACAACCGATGACCGTGTGCAATCGTTCGATTCCCAGTTGACGCACGACTCCGTAAGCCGCTTCTGCGACGTCTTCAAGTGTCAGTACCGGAAAGGTCAGCCGATAGATGTCACCCGTGGTCGGGTTCACAGAGGCTGGCCCGGTCGAGCCGAAACAGCTGCCGAGCGAATTGACGCAAATCACCTGGAAATTGTCGGAGTCGAGCGGCAAGCCGGGTCCGATCATGTCTTCCCACCAGCCGGCCGAAGGATCTTCCGCCGATGAGGCCGCATGAGCAGACGGCGAGAGGCCACTGAAGATCAGTATCGCATTGTCGCGCGCAGCATTGAGCTCACCCCAGGTCTCGTACGCCAGCGTCGGCGATTCGATATACCCGGCGCGGTGCATCTGGAAACGCCCTTCCAGGGTTATGGTCTTGGCTGCAGGGCCCATGGAGGAACTCCGAATCTGATGGTGCTCTTATATCATGCTTATCGCACGCTCGATCGTACTGCGTTGCCGCAAGACAAGAAAAGCGGCGAGTCAGGCCCGCCGCTTCCTGCACAAGAGCCCGCGGTTCTTATTCGTCGTCGCTGGCCGCCATGCGCCTGTTCGTGCTCAGGTAAACTCGCGATGCATCACAGTCGAGTTTGCCGGCAAACAGCTCATCGCCTTTTTTCCAACCGGCCGCGCTGTATTGATCCCAGTCGGCGCCCTGATCCTCGAGATTCTGCCAGGCCGTGACGAATTTGAAATCAAATTCCTCACCACCGGTGCCATAGGCCGGGAAAAGAACCCACATTCCGGATGTCGATCCGTGACCCTCGCGGTAATCGGCCCATTGGGCAAGCGCCGGAGCCACATCATTAAACGTTACCCCTTCCGCCATCTCGCAGTCCGAAAATGAAATAACGATATTCGACGGGTTGTCGCGCTGCGGTGGCGCCTTGAATTGCAGAGCCGCGAAATTCGAGTGCCCGCTGCAGGGAGCGACGTCGTTGAACATCTCCTGAACTTTGCCGCCCTCGGCAAGCCAGACGTCCTGCGTTCGACCTAATGATCTGGCACTCGGAGACCCTCCCAGCCATAACCAGTCGAAATCCTGTTCGGCTCCGGCATAGTACGGCACCAGTGTCCACGCTGAATAATCGTCGACGCCGTGCTCATCGGCCCAGTCATTGAATTTGTCGACCACAGCATCAAGATCAGCGGGTCCCTTACCGTCGTTGTAATTGCAGGCGAAGATCTCGACGGGTGTCGCCGGATCCATCTCGTCTTCCTCCTGCGCGATGCTCGTTGATAATCCGAGCACAAGAAACAGGCTGCCCCCAGCCAACGCTGTAACAAATCGATTCATTTTCATACCCCTGCTTGTTTTTCTTGCGCACCGACGACGATGCGCTCAGCCGAAGTATAGACGAAGTGGCGCGCAGCTACCGCTTGACGCGTTTCATCAGGCGCTTGCGCTTTTGCTCCTGGCGAGGCGTGAGTTTGTTGCGTTTTCCCTGGTAGGGGTTCTTGCCGGTCTTGAACGTCAGCCGCACCGGCGTGCCTTTGAGTTTGAACGCTTTGCGGAATCGATTGATCAGGTAGCGACGGTAAGCCTCGGGTACTTTTTCGGTCTGATTGCCATGGATGACGATAACCGGCGGGTTGCGGCCTCCCTGATGAGCGTAGCGCAAACGAATCCGGCGCCCGCGAACGAGCGGCGGCGGATGCGCCGTGACGGCGCTTTCGAGTTCGCGCGTAAGCGCTGTCGTCGCGAGATCGCGTGTGGCGGCGCGATAGGCACGCTCCACCGCAGGCAGCAGATCGCCAACCGCTGTGCCGTGCAGCGCGGATATCGTGATGCGTTCGGCAAAGTCGAGAAATGGCAGTCGCCGGTCAAGTTCGTCTCGCACATGTTTGCGATCGGATGCCGACAGGCCGTCCCACTTATTGGTGACGACGACGAGCGCCCGGCCGCGCTCGAGTATCAGACCGAGCAGGCTGACGTCTTGTTCGGTGACGCCTTCGTGGGCATCGAGCACCGCGATAACCACCTGCGCGCGCTCGATCGCCTGCAGCGCCTTGATGATACTGAACTTCTCGATCACCTCATGGACCTTGGACTTGCGCCGGATGCCGGCCGTGTCAATCAGTTCATATTTGCGATCATTGCGCTCGAACGGGACCGACACGCTGTCACGTGTCGTGCCAGGCTGGTCGAACACGACCAGCCTGTCTTCGCCGATCAAGCGGTTGATTAATGTGGACTTGCCGACGTTCGGCCGCCCGACCACGGCGATACGCAGCTCGCGCTCATCCTCGTCGAGCGGCGGTTCATCGGCATCCGTCTGCCCGGCATCGAAATCCGCGAGTACGTGCTCCATCAACGCGCTGATTCGATCGCCATGCGCGGCCGATACGGCAAGCGGTTCGCCGAGGCCGAGACCGTGAAACTCGCCGCCCGCGATGGCACTGTCCAGACCCTCTGACTTATTGACGACGAGCCAGGTTTTTTTCGCGTTCTTGCGTGCGAGTTCGGCGACATGCTCATCTGCCGCCGTCAGGCCTTCGCGACCGTCGACCATTATCAGTGCGGCGTCGGCTTCCTCGAGCGCGCGTGCCGTCTGCTCGACCATACGTATGTTGATACCGACCTCACCGCCGGCAACACCACCTGTGTCGATAACGAGATAGGGAATCGGACCGAGCCGGCCAAAGCCGTACTGGCGATCACGCGTCAGGCCGGGGTAATCGGCGACGAGCGCGTCACGCGATCGTGTCAGGCGGTTGAATAGCGTCGATTTGCCGACATTCGGGCGGCCGATCAACGCGATGACGGGAAGCATGGGACTGGACCTTCGTGACGTGCGTCAGGCACCTTCGTCTGCAATATCTGGCGCGTCGCGCTTGCGCTTCGGTTGCTGCACTACATACGCCGCAACGCTTCCGGAATCACTTTGCACGTACAGGCGATCCGCGACCACAATGGGTTCATTCGAAATCGCCTCGCCACCTACACGAACGCGGGCCACCGGGTCACCGTCGAAGTTGCTGAAAAAATGCAGGTAACCTTCCAGATCACCAACTACAACGGTTGTTTGAAATGGAATCGGCAAGGTCGGCTCGCGGCGCAGCAATGAACTCTGCCGCCAGGTTTCTTCACCGTTACTCCTCGACAGGGCAATGAGAGTGCCGTCCTCACCGACCGTATACAGGTTATTCCAGTCCGCCGAAACACCTTCGAAAGACGATACTTCGCGCGCCCACAATACCTGACCAGACTCCGACGCAATCGCAGCGATACCGCCCTGATAGCCCGATGCGTAAACGTCCTGACCCACCACGCTGATCAGGCCATCGACATCCGAGAGTCGCTCCAGATCGGATCGTCCTGTCGGCGGTGACAACATGACTTCCCAGTCAGTGTCGCCACTATCCAGGTCGACCGACGCCAGCTTGCCATTATCGAAACCCGCGATAACGGATGTACCGACAACAACAGGCGTTGCCGAGCCACGCATGGTCAGCCGCGGAACTGACTGCTCAACGATCCACCGCTGTGTACCGTCAAAAGCAGACACCGCACGAAGCACGTTGTCAATCGTCAACGCGACAACGATACCGCCTTTGATCACGGGCCTCGCAAGCGTCTCACCGGATATGTTGACGCGCCACCGCTCGACGCCGGATTCCGAATCGAGCGCGAGCAAAAAACCATCGGCTGCGCCGACCACAACAATACCCTCGCCAACACCCGGGCCGCCGGATAATTCCGTCTCGAGTTGCGTGCGCCAGATCGTTTTGCCGGTCTCCGGATGCAATGCGACAACATTGCCGTCGCGGCTCGCAGCATAGATGCGATTGCCATCACCGACTGGCCGGAGTGCAACGCGCAGGAACTCGGCGTCGCCGCCAATTTTCGCACTCCAGAGGCGCTTGATATTCACCTTGGTGTCGATCTTGACGAGATCAGCAGGTTCGAGTTCTTTGTCGTCGTCCGATCCGAATACGCCGCAGGACGACACACAAAACGCCGTCACAAGAATCGCAGTAGCGCGAACCGAGATTGTCACTCGGATTCTCCGGCCTCTTTGTCAGCCTCGTCTTCGGCAATCGGTTCAGCTATCGGTTCGGCATCGGGTTCGACCACCGCATCGGCTGCCGGTGTCCCGGTATCCGGGGCAACGGCGGTTGCTTCCGGCAGATCGATGAGCTTCATTTGCACGAGACCGCGATTCACCGTTTGCGATGTATCGGCCAGTGCGACGCGATACGCGTCGCCAGCTTCGCTGAATTTCCCGAGCGCGGCGTAGGCATCTCCGCGTGTTTCGGCATACAAACCGGCAAATGCCGGATTGTCCTGGTCAGCGAGCAGGTCAATGACTTCCTGCGCCTTGTCCTGATATAGCAAAATGCGCGCAAGCCGCAGCCGGCCAACCTGCTTAAGCGCGCCGTTACCACGCATCGCGAGCAATTCGTTCAGGACATCGGCAGCATCCTGGTCGCGGTTCTTGTCCATGTACAGCCGCGCCAGCGCGAGTTTGGACTGTGCCGCATACGCCGTGTTGGCGTAATTATTAGAGAGCTCATCAGCGACGCCTTCGGCGTCCTCGAGATCGCCGTCAAATACGTGCGTAGCCAGCGTCTCAAATAACACCGACGCTTCGACCTGCGCTGCCAGCTTACTGCTCTTGTATTGATTGAAGCCGAACAGCAAACCAACGGCGATGACCACACCGGCAATTACGTAACGGCCATACTCCGACCACCACGCACGCATTTCCTCAATTTGTTCTTTTTCTGACTGTAAATCGTCCACGAACTACGCCTTTCTCAATAATTTTGCCAGCGTCGTCGCCAGCTCTTCAAATGCAATACTGCTTTGATCCTCAGTACTGCGTAATGGTTTCAATCCGATTCGTTTATCGGCTATTTCCTGTTCGCCCAAAATCAGCGCGTACTCGGCGTTACTCTTGTCCGCACGCTTCAGCTGCGACTTGAAGCTGCCGCCTCCGAGGTTGGATTCTACCCTGATGCCGGCAATCTTGTCGCGCAGATCCTCGGCGATCGCAAACGCCTGCTCGAGTGCGTCGTTACCGACCGCCACGAAATACACGTCCGCGTCCGCCGCCGGCGCCTCGCCACCACAGGCCGCAAACAGCGCGACCAGACGTTCGATGCCCATCGCCCAGCCAACCGCAGGCGTCGCTCGACCGCCAAGTTTCTCGACGAGTCCGTCATAACGCCCCCCCGAACAGACCGCTCCCTGCGATCCCAGCGCATCCGTAACCCACTCGAAAACCGTGCGACTGTAGTAGTCCAGGCCACGCACGAGACGCGGGTTTACCGTGTAACTCACCCCGGCAGCGTCCAGAAACTCCCTAAGCGCTTGAAAATGCTCCGAAGATTCTTCATCCAGGAAGTCAAGCATGACCGGTGCCGCCGTAACGATCGCCTGCATATCGGGGTTCTTGCTGTCGAGGATCCGCAACGGATTCTGCTCGAGGCGCCGAATACTATCCTCATCAAGCGCATTTTTCACGCCGGAAAAGTACTCCGTCAGTGTCTCGCGATACCGTGCGCGCGACTCGCTGGTGCCCAGCGAATTGATTTCGAGGGTCAGACGGGAGAGGCCGAGGGCGCGCCACATCCGCGCGCACATGATAATGAGTTCGGCATCCACGTCGGGGCCACCATAGCCGAGCGCTTCCACGTCAAACTGATAAAACTGCCTGTAGCGGCCTTTTTGCGGCTTTTCGTAGCGAAACATAGGCCCGCTGGTCCAGAGCTTTTGTTTCTGATTGTGCAGCAGTCCGTTGGTGATACCGGCACGCACGACACTGGCCGTCGCTTCGGGACGCAAAGTCAGACTCTCGCCGTTGCGATCAAGAAATGTGTACATCTCTTTCTCGACGATGTCTGTGACCTCGCCGATGGAACGTCGAAACAACTCGGTTTGTTCGAGTAGTGGCAACCGTATTTCGGCGTAGCCATAGGATTGCACAATATCGCGTACAACCGACTCCAGATAACGCCACGTGCCGGACACGTCCGGCAGGATGTCGTTCATTCCCCGTATTGCGCGTGGTTTCACGTGATTTATGGCTTCGTTATCGTCAGGCGAGCAGTACGACCACCCGGATTTGTCGTCGTGATCGGGAATTCCCTGCCATTGACGCGCACATCGACATTGTCAACGTTGCCGAAGAGAACCGCGAATGGCGCTTCGCCGGTCACTTCCACGCTACGACCGCTGCGACCCATATCAAAGAACAGACGGCGCCCGGTCGCGTCGCTGATTTCTGTCCAGCAATCACCCGAAAACTCCATCGACAAGACAATATTGCCAGCGGCCGGAGCAGCCTGCGGCTGAGCGGCCGGCTGGCTCTCGTCCGCCGCCGGGGCAGCCGCTTCTGGCTCGGTACTTTGCGTTGCGAAAGCCCTTACGACGGTCTCCTCACTCGGCTGCGGCGATACTGACTCCTCCGGCACTGTCTCGGGCACCGGCTGCGGATCTGTCTCCTGCAGAATTCCCGTTGGGGCTTGAACGGCAAACCACCAATACGCGGCCACGGCGGCCAAAACCACGATGATGACGGCAATCCAGGGACCGGGCGACAATTCCCGGCGTGCCTTCTTCGACCTGGCCGCAGAAACGAGCGGCGGAATGCCTTGCGAGCGTGTCATTTGATAGTAATCGGCGAACACATCCGCTTCATCGACGCCAACCAGCTGTGCGTACTTGCGCAAATGCCCTTTGGCGAAGACCGGCGCGCCGAGGACGTCAAATTCGTTGCGCTCTAACGCACGTACCTTGGGTTCGTCGAGGTGCAGCTCTTTGGCCACCTCGAGCACACTGATTTGCTGCTTGCGGCGCGCCTCTGCCAGACGCTCGCCGCCGCGTGGCCCCTGCGGCTCCACCTCAGGCTGCTCCTCAGCCGGCTTGTCATGCTCGTCATTCACGCCTAGCCCGTTTCCAGAATGCGGCGCGCTTCAGGTGACTTGGGAAATTCGCGCAGAATCTGATTCGAATAATCCGTTCTGGCGCGCTTGTCACCGAGTACTTCCTCGATCTGTACGCCGAGATACAGCACTGCGGCGGATGGTGCGTTGGCACTCAGGTAGCGCTGCAAGAAAGCACGAGCGCCGAGATAGTCCTCCGAGGAATACTTCAGAACGCTCATCTGAATCAACGCTTCACCGTAATTCGGTTTGCGCTGCAGCGCCTGACGAAAATATTCCTCGGCTTCCGCCCGGTCCGGTTTTTGCACCATGCAAACACCGGCATTCGTCATCATGACCTCGGCCGAATCGTTTTCCTGCACCTTGATGCCACGGTCAAAATACTTTTGCGCACTATCGAACTCGCCCCGATTGCACAGGAATATGGCGTAGGCATTGAGTACATTGTAATCATTCGGCGCCACCCGGACTGCTTGCTCATAGGATTCGGTCGCCAACCGGAGATTCTCGAGTTTTTCATACGTCAGTGCCAGCGTGTAGTGGGCAACCGCGTTCTTCGGATCGAGTTCGATGGCGTACTCGAGGCGATCGCGTGCCAGATCGTAATTGCCGTTACGATAGTAGCGGGCGCCGAGTTGGTAATTGAGATCCGCCGCATCGCCGACGTCGGCATCCGGTCTGGCGCCGCCTGTCGTCGTAGTCGTTGTAACGCAGCCCATCATGAACAGGCATAAAGCCAGTCCCGCCAACACTTTTTCGCTCATATTCACAGCGTCGCCACCCTCGTTTTCCTGTTGCCGATTTTCTTCTCGCTCAGGCGCACCCGCACCCGATCGCTCACTTTACCAGCCAATTGGCCGCATGCTGCGTCGATATCCTCACCACGTGTCTTGCGCGTCGTTGCAACCAGGCCGTGCTTTCTCAGCCTGCTTTGAAACTGCGCAATGGTATCGGCGCCAGAGCGCACGAAATCGTTGCCCTCAAACGGGTTGAAAGGAATCAGATTGACCTTGGCGGGCTTGCCACTCAGAAGCGCACTCAACTGATCGGCGTGTTCGATTGCGTCATTGATGCCGCGCAGCATGACGTATTCAAACGTTATGAAACGATTTGCCCGTTTTTCCGCGTAGCGCCAACAGGCATCGAGCAGACTTTGGATCGGGTGCATCTTGTTGATTGGCACCAGTTCGTCACGCAAAGCGTCGTTAGGTGCGTGCAGTGACACCGCCAGCGACACATTGCACTCGTCACCGAGGCGATCAATCTGCGGAACCAGGCCCGAGGTCGACACGGTTACACGTCTGCGCGAAATACCGTAGCCAAGATCCGAGACCAGCAAATCAATCGCCGGCAGCACACTGCGGTAGTTGGCCAGCGGTTCGCCCATGCCCATGAACACGACGTTGGTTACAGCAAAATCGGCGGCGTCGTTGCTGCGGCGTGGCAAGGTCTGGTTCGCGTGCCAGACCTGACCGACGATTTCGGCCGCTGTCAGGTTTCGATTGAATCCCTGCGCACCGGTCGCACAGAAAGCACAATCAAGCGCGCACCCGACCTGTGACGAAATGCACAAGGTGCCACGCTCCGGCTCCGGTATGAACACCGCCTCGACCGCCTGGCCGAAGCCGCTCTCGAACAGCCACTTCACAGTGCCATCGCTCGATTCGTATCTTGACAAAACGACAGGCAATTCGATCATCGTCAGGTCGTGCAATTTCTGCCGCAATGATCTTGACAGATCGGTCATCTGGTCGAAATCGGTGATACCGCGCTGATAAATCCAGCGCATGATCTGACGCGCGTGAAACGGCTTTTCACCGAAATCGGCGAACAGCGCCTCGAGATTGCTTTGCGGCATCCCGAGTAAATTGACCTTGTCAGCAGCGACTGCCACAGCGGTTCCTTACCGCGTTCTCGGGCAAACGCCGTCGTCACCGAAGAAAAACGCTATTTCGACAGCGGCCGTGTCCGGCCCATCCGAGCCATGCACGACGTTTTCCTCGATGCTCTGCGCAAAGTCCGCACGAATCGTGCCCGGGTCGGCGTCCGCCGGATTCGTCGCACCCATGATTTCGCGGTTTTTCGCGATCGCATTTTCACCCTGCAGGACCTGCACCATGACCGGGCCTGACATCATGTAGCTGACCAGATCCTTGAAAAACGGTCGTTCCCTGTGCACTGCATAGAATCCCTGCGCCTGTTCAGTTGTCAGGCGCATCATCCTCGCCGCGACGATTTCCAGCCCTGCTTGCTCAAAGCGGCTGTAGATCTCGCCAATCAGGTTCTTTTGCACGCCATCCGGCTTAATGATGGAGAGCGTTTGCTCAACGGCCATACGTCATTCCTTGTGGTTGGTGGAGAGGGGTCATGAGCGCGCTTTTGACCAAAAGGGTTCCGACCCCCGCGGACTCAAAAGAGCTAAACGCTTAATTTTACGTCAGATGTTGAAGCTTTCGCCACAGCCGCATTCGCCGGTGACGTTCGGATTCCTGAAACTGAAAGCCTCATTCAGACCGTTCTTGACGAAATCGACTTCAGTGCCATCGATTAACACCAGGGCATCAGGATCGACAACGATTTTTACGCCCTTGTCTTCGAAGACGATGTCTTCGCCCGCGACGGCATCCGCGTAGTTTATTACGTAGGAATAGCCCGAGCAGCCGGTCTTGGTAACACCGAGCCGGAGGCCCACGCCCTCGCCGCGCGCCTTGAGGTACGAGCTCACGCGCTCGGCTGCCGATTCCGTCAACGAAATTGCCATAGTCAGTCTGCTCTAGTTATCCAGATTCGAGGCATCACGGACGATGCCCCCAAGCGTTCGCACCGCGTCCTCGATGACGAGTATACGTCCGGTCTTCTCCACGGGTACAGAGAGACTTTGCATAAGGTCAAGAGCCGAGAAATCAAGCAACTCCGCGCTGGATCGGCCTTCGTAGTAGGCGCACACGGCCTCGGCCGCCGCGATAACGTGCGGACAACCCCAGGCGAGGAACCGCATACGACGTATCTCGCCGCCTTCAGGCTCGGCACAGAGACAGATGCGCACGCCCTGATCCTCGACTTTGGCGCACAATTCGCCGCCCAGACAGCCCGCGTGTGCCGGGGCATCGAACAACTCGCGAACACGGGCACTGTACGGATCATTGCTCAAGCGGCACGCTCCGGCGACATTCCGCGCAGCCTGGCTACGGCATTCCGGTACAGATCAATAGCCAAATCGATGTCCTGTGGCCGCGTTGGCCGGCCGAAACTGAACCGAATCGCGCTTTGGGCAAGCTCGTCGCTCCTGCCCAAAGCACGCAACACGTACGATGGCTCCTGGGTTTTCGAGTTACATGCCGAACCCGTGGCCACGCAAAGCGGCTCCAGCGCGAGCAACAGACTCTCGCCCTCGATGTCCTCGATGCTGACATTGAGGATGCCCGGAAACGCAGATTCGATCGCACCGTTTGTCGATATTCCAGGGATATCGCGAATCCCGGACCATAGGCGCTCGCGCATGGCGCTGAGATGCCTGAAGTCATCGCTCATGCGGGACTGCGCAATCGCTGCTGCCGCGCCGAAACCCACGATCTGCTGTGCCGGCAAGGTACCCGGTCTTAATTTTCTTTGCTGACCACCGCCGAAAAGCAACGGCTCAACATGCACACCCGGGCGAGGCGCAATATACAGTGCGCCAATGCCCTTCGGCCCGTACACCTTGTGTGCGGTCATCGACATCAGGTCAAGCGGCAACGTCGCGAGATCTATGGGCAGCTTGCCGACGGATTGCGCGGCATCCACATGCAACAGGCAGCCGTGCTCTCGGCACAGCTCGCCTATCCGCCGGATATCCTGAATGATTCCCGTCTCATTATTGACGTGCATGATCGACACCAGCTGCGTGTCGCTGCGCAGCGCCGCTTTGAGCTTCGCGAGATCCAGCAGTCCATCCGCCTCGGGATCAAGCCAGGTTACATCGAAGCTTTGTTTCTGCAGCGCTTTGAAAGGATCGGTGACCGCCTTGTGCTCGGTGCGCATCGTAACCAGGTGCCGGCCCCGGTCCTGCCGGTAATGTGCCGCGCCGAGAATCGCAAGGTTGTCGGATTCGGTCGCTCCCGAGGTCCAGATCAGGCATTCCGGTGCCGTGTTCAACAGCCCCGCAAGCTGTCCCGTCGCGTGTTCGATGTGTTCGACGCTGCGCCTGCCCGCGATGTGTGTCGACGACGGATTTGCGTAGTTGCCGTCAGCCGTCATCAGCGCAGCCATTGCCTCGGCCACCCACGGATCAACTGGCGTTGATGCTGCATAGTCGAGGTATACCAGGTTCGCTCGTTCAGTCATCAGCACCGTCCTTTCTGTCCACAGCCGTGAGAATACCGCGCAGGATGTTGAGCTCATTCTGATCCGGCCTGGCACGAATAAACAGACGCCGCAGGCGTCGCATCAGGTGTCGCGGATTCTCGGGATCGAGAAAGTGAGCGTCGGTCAGCACCTGCCCGAGGTGCGCGTAGAAATGTTCGAGTTCACCGCTGGTCGCGAGCGGCGCGTCCGGCTCATACCCGGACGGCCTGATGTTGGCGCGGATCGTATACAGCTCGTAGGTAAGTACCTGCACGGCCATCGCGAGATTCAATGAACTGAACCGGGGATCCGTCGGGATCGTCAACAAGGTATCGCAATGATCGAGATGCGCGTTACTCAGACCCGAACGCTCCGGCCCGAAAACCGCCGCGACCGATCCCTGCTGACTTTCGAGCATGAGCCTGGCCGCGCAGTCGCGCACATCCATGGACGGCCAGGTGATCGACCGCGCGCGTGCGCTGGCGCCGGCTACGAAGACGCAGTCTGCGATGGCCTTTTCGAGCGAATCAACGACGGTCGCATTCTGCAGAACATCGACCGCTCCGGAGGCACGCGCCGTCGCTTCATCGTGTGGAAAGCTAAGTGGGTCAACCAGCGCGAGGTCTGAAAGACCCATGTTCTTCATTGCCCGCGCGCAGGCACCGATGTTGCCCGGATGCGTGGTACCGACAAGTACGATGCGTATCGACATTACTGGCAAACCTTCCCCAAAGTTCGCTATTCTAGCGCCGTGGCCTGCCGGGGCCGAGTTCTTTGACACTGATGGAATCGTTTGATGCACGCACTACTCAATGTAGCGGTGATGGCCGCGCGGCGCGCTGGTAGCGCATTGATCAAGAAGATGGTCAACCTGGACCAACTCAAGGTTGAACAGAAAGGGCATAACGATTACGTCAGTGATGCCGATCGCGCGGCCGAAAAGGCCGTGATCAACTGCATCCTGAAACACTACCCCGACCACGCGATCCTCGCAGAGGAAAGCGGCGTCCAGGGTGAATCGGACACCGTCTGGATCATCGACCCGCTCGATGGCACAACCAACTATCTGCACGGATTTCCGGTCTTCTGCGTCTCGATCGGCGTGCAGGTGAAGGGCCGAATGGAACATGGCGTCGTTTATGACCCGCTGCGGCAGGAATTATTCACCGCATCACGAGGCCAGGGTGCACATCTTGACGGCCGGCGAATTCGTGTCAGCGGCCTGTTGCAAATGGACCGCGCCCTGATTGGCACAGGTTTCCCCTTCCGCCAGGCGGATAAGGAGATCGGCCCATACCTGAATATGCTGGGCAAAGTCGTGCGCAATACGTCGGGCGTCCGGCGCCCGGGCGCTGCAGCGCTCGATCTGTGCTACGTGGCGGCCGGCCGACTCGATGCTTTCTGGGAAACGGGACTTTCCGCGTGGGACCTCGCGGCAGGCAGTCTGATCATCCGCGAAGCAGGCGGCATCATCAGTGGTCTGGACGGCAGCGAAAACTACCTCGACACGGGCCATGTTCTCACGGGTACACCGAAAATCTACGCCGCGTTAGCCAGATTGTGCTCGCCGGAAATCTCCGAACTCGTTTAGCCTACGGCAGATCGTCGATCAGATCGGGGTCTTTGACGGGTTCGAGCAGGTCTTGAGCATTCACACCGAGCAGCAAGGCCGTCGCGCTTGCCGTGTAGATCGATGAGTAAGTACCGACGACGATACCGACGATCAACGCGATCGAAAACGGCGCAATCGATTCGCCACCGAGCACCAACAAGGCAACGAGCACCAGCAACGTGGTGACACCGGTGATGAGGGTACGTGCCAACATCTCATTGATCGACGTGTTCATCGAATCTTCGGCAGAGATACCGCGTAACTTGAAGAAGTTTTCGCGAATTCGGTCGAACGCAACGACCGTGTCGTTTAGCGAGTAGCCGATGACAGCCAGTACGGCAGCGACAACGGTCAGGTCGAATGGCAAGCCGAAGATCGAGAAGAACCCGACTGTGACAATGACGTCGTGCACCAGCGCGGCAACGGCGCCTGCGGCGAACTTCCACTGAAAGCGAAACATGACGTACGCGAAAATCATCAATAAGGTGAAGATCATTGCCAGACCGCCCTGCTCGGTCAGTTCTTCTCCGACCTGCGGACTGACGAATTCAACGCGGCGCAAATCGACCGTCTCGCCATTGCCGGCCAGGGTCGTCCGTAACTCGTCGCGAATTTCCTCCGCATTACCATCCGTCGGTGGCAGTCGCACCAGGACATCCGTCTCAGTACCGAACAGCTGCACTTGCGCGTCACTGAAGCCGGCATTCGCCAGGTTGCCGCGGATGCTTTCGAGATCCGCGGCCTGAGGATAACCGACCTCGAGCAGAATGCCGCCCGTGAAATCGATGCCGAATTCGAGGCCTCGGATAGACAAGGACGCGATCGAGACGGTAATGGCGAGCAGCGATACGCCCAGGGCAATCCTGCGGCGTGTCAGCCCGAGGAAATTGATATTTGTTTTGTGCTTGAGTAGTCGCATCACAATACCTAGACCGGTATGGACTTCAGCTTGCGACCGCCAAACACGAGATTGACGATCGACCGTGTCCCGACTATCGCCGTGAACATCGATGTCACGATTCCGAGCGACAAGGTCACTGCGAAACCTTTGATCGGACCGGTACCGAACGCAAACAAGACGACCGCCGCGATCAGGGTTGTGATGTTCGCATCGGCAATCGATGACAGTGCTTTCTCATAACCCGAACTGATCGCCACCTGCGGCGACGATCCTGCTGCAAGTTCCTCGCGTATTCGCTCAAATATGAGCACGTTCGCATCGACGGCCATGCCGACGGTCAATACGATGCCGGCAATACCGGGCAGCGTAAGTGATGCTTGCAGCAGTGACAGTAACGCGACGATAAAGACCAGATTCGACAGCAGTGCAATATTCGCAATCATGCCGAACCAACGGTAATACACGGCCATGAAGACAATGACTGCCAGGAAGCCTATCTGCACCGCGCGGAAACCGCGGTCGATGTTGTCCTGACCCAGGTTGGGGCCAATCGTACGCTCATCGACCTTGTAGACGGGCGCGGCCAGTGCGCCGGCGCGCAGCAGCAGGGCCAGGTCACGCGCTTCGGTAGGATTCAGGCCCGTGGTCTGAAAGCGGTCTTTGAACACGCCACGAATAGTCGCGGTATTGATGATTTCTTCGGTCTTGATCCGACGGTATTCGGTGACGCCGTTCCGTGTCACCGCTTCGCGTTTGGTTTCGATAAACACCGTCGACATCGGTTTGCCAACATTGTCCCGCGTCGTCGCGAGCATGCGTTCACCACCGGCCGAATCGAGGTTGATGAACACGGCCGGCTGACCTTCACTGAATCCAGCCTCGGCATTGACGATTTGATCACCCGAAGCGATGACGTCACGCCGCAGCTTCTGTGACTGGATTCCCGGTCGGCCACGATATTCGCGCGTTCCTGGTTGGTCGCCCGTCAGGTCAACGAGTCGAAACTCGATGGTTGCCGTCGCCGTGATAATCTCGTTGAGTCGGGTCGGATCCTGCACTCCGGGCAACTGCACGACAATGCGATCGGTGCCCTGGCGCTGCACCAGCGGTTCTGCGACGCCCAGTTCGTTGACACGATTTCTCAGGGTCGTGATGTTCTGCTCGATCGCAAAATCCTGCCGCGCTTTGATTTGCGCTTCGGTCATGCGCACCTGCAGCGACTTGCCGTCCGTGCCGTCGGCAATCAATACGTCCGCGTCCGCGTCGCGAATAATTGCGCGCGCAGCTTCGAGGTCATCGGCGCTGGTCAGTCGCACCGTAATGGTCAGTTCGTTCAGATCGACACGGTGGCGGATGCGCGCGTCGCGCAGGCGCTCGTCAAAGCCCTGCTGATACGATGTCATGCGGCTGTCGATCGCTGTGTCCATATCGACTTCAAGCAACACGTAGACGCCACCGCGGAGATCGAGCCCAAGACTCATTGGATCGAGACCGAGATTGCGGACCCAGTCCGGCAGTTTCGGCGCCTGCGTTATGGCGATGCTTGCTTCGCGGCCGTAGCGCTCGCGCAACCGCGACTCGGCCTGTCGTTGCTCTTCAATCGATTCAAATCGAAAGACCGCGCGACCGTCCTTGAGGTAAGCGGCCTCGGGCGAGATATCGCTGTTCTCTATCGTTCGCAGGAAACTCTCGAGGCGCTCCTCGGTATAGCTCGCACCGTCCGCATCAGCGACCTGCACGGCTGGCACGGTGCCGTAGATGTTCGGCAACGCCAGCAACAGGCCCGTCAACAAGACCAGGAGGACGAGCGTGTTTAGCCAGGCCGGATACTTGTTCACCGCGGACGTCCCTGATAATCCAGGCGAACCTGAGAATAGTTGAGCATGAAAGAATCAGAGCCCGGTCAGGCGTTTTCGAACGTGTCTTTCGGGACGACCTGAGCAACACTCGATTTCTGAATCTTGATTTCAGTGTTGTCCGCAATCTTAACGATCGCGTAGTGCTCGCTAATGCCGGTGATCACACCGAGAATGCCGCCCGCCGTCAACACTTCGTCGCCGGCCGAGAGGTTCGACACGAGCTCGTTATGCGCTTTTTGTTTCTTTTGCTGCGGTCGAATCAGCAAGAAATAAAAGGCGGCAAAAATGATGATCATTGGCAGCAGGAAACCGAAGGCGTCGCCTTGCTGTGCGCCCTGCGCGTGCGCGTTTTGTATGAAAAAGTCCATGAGTCTCTATCGTCTTGTTGCGGGCTGTTTGGGTGCCCCAGAAAATCAGCGCGGTATTATGGCACAGAGCAATCGAAATAAGGGCAGTAAACGCAATCCCAAGCCTGAAGCCGGGAAAAATAGCGGTCAGGCATAGCGCGCGCGAATGTCGGCAACGCAGTCCAACAGCGTTCCCGCGTCAATCGCGCTCCTGAGTTTTTTCATAAGTTTTTGATAATAATGAAGATTGTGTAAGGTCGCCAGACGTGGTCCGAGTATCTCTCCACATTTTTCGAGATGTCGAAGATAAGCGAGGCTGTAGTGCTGGCAGGTATAGCAATCGCAATCGGGGTCCGCTGCGGACGTGTCGTCGGCGTATCGGGCGTGGCGAAACTTGACGGTGCCCCGAGAGGTGAACAGCTGACCATTGCGGGCGTGGCGCGTCGGAATCACGCAATCGAACATATCGACCCCGCGCAGCACCGATTCCGCGATGTCCACGGGTGTGCCGACCCCCATCAGATAGCGCGGACGATCCTCGGGCATCTTCGGCAACAGAGCCTCGAGTACCGCGATCCGTTCCTGCTCGGGTTCGCCGACGGCCAATCCGCCGATCGCATAGCCATCGAAACCGATTTCACGAAGTCCCCGCAGTGATTCGTCGCGCAGCTCATTGTAGATGCCACCTTGCACAATGCCGAAAATGGCTTCGCCTCGATCCTGGTCCGCCTGCCGCAACTCATCAAAGCGGCGTCGGCTGCGCTCTGCCCAGCGCAACGACAGCTGCATTGACTCACTAGCATCGGCTTCGCTCGCCGGATACGGCGTGCACTCATCGAATATCATGGTGACGTCGGCATTCAAATCATGCTGCACTTCGATCGATCTTTCCGGTGTCAGAAACACTTCGTCGCCGTTGACGGGCGACTGAAACTGCACGCCTTCCTCGCTGAGCTTGCGCATTCTTGCCAGCGAAAAAACCTGGAATCCGCCCGAGTCCGTCAGGATCGGACCGCGCCAGTTCATAAACTCATGTAAACCACCGTGCTTCCTGATGACCTCCGTGCCCGGACGCAGCATCAGGTGAAATGTGTTACCGAGAATGATGTCGGCGCCACCCGCGGCGACTTCTTCGGGCGTGACGCTCTTCACGGTGCCATAGGTGCCGACCGGCATGAATGCGGGTGTCTGCACCTGTCCGCGCCGAAAGGTCAGCGTGCCACGTCGCGCCAGACCACTCTGACTGTGACGCTCGAACTTCATCGACGAGATTCCGGAAATACCAGCATCGCATCGCCGTAGCTGAAAAAGCGGTATTGCTGCCGCACCGCATGCGCATAGGCATCCAGCACCCGCTTCGTGCCGGCGAATGCGGCAACCAGCATCAATAATGAAGACTGTGGCAGGTGAAAATTCGTCAACAGCGCGTCAATCGTGCGAAACGTATAGCCCGGCAGGATAAAGAGATCCGTCTCGCCATTAAAGGGCTCCAGTTCACCTCCACGGGCGGCACTTTCAAGTGCGCGCACTGATGTCGTGCCAACGGCGATGACGCGTCCGCCCTCCGCGCGTGTTTCGCGAACGGCATTGCAACATGCTGCATCGACCTGTACGTACTCGCTGTGCAGGCGATTGTCGGCAATGTCCTGATGGCGCAGCGCCTGAAATGTCCCCGCCCCAACGTGCAGTGTCACGAAAGCATGCCGTACTCCGGCGGAGAGGGTTTCTGCAAGCATGGCATCGTCGAAATGCAGACCGGCCGTTGGCGCGGCGACTGCGCCAGGATCTCTCGCATACACAGTCTGGTAGCGTTCGTCGTCGGCCGACTCAGCGGGACGGTTCAAATACGGCGGCAACGGCACCTCGCCACAGGTTTCGAGAAACGGCATCAACGGCACCGAAAACTCCAGAGCAAAGAACTCACCCTCGCGCGACTCGACGCGGGCTTCAACACCGCCCTCGAACAGCAGCTTCGACCCGGGTTTGGGGGATTTGCTGGCGCGTACCTGCGCCAGCGCACCGTGATCATCCCGCATGCGCTCGATCAGGACCTCGACACGCCCGCCCGTCTGCTTTCGCGCGTGGAGTCGTGCCCGCATGACGCGGGTGTCGTTGAATACGAGCAGGTCGCCGGCACGCAACAGGCCCGGCAAATCGGCGAACTGACGGTCGCTGAGGGAATCGGCAAGCTCGAGCAAGCGGCTGGCCCGCCGCTCGGGTGTCGGGAACTGCGCGATCAGGTCGCCGGGCAGTGTGTAATCAAAATCGGAAATGCGCATGGGCGCGCATGGTAACAAAGCCGCAATGCACAGGGGTCAGAGCCGCTGCGGGGGCTCTGACCGAAAATGCGACCCAATGCCCCCTCTAGGTCTTCTCGCCGCGCGGGACAGGCGCTGGACCGGGCACAGACACCGGGCGAACCTGTGCAGGCATGTCAATCAGCTTGCTGTGGCGATCGTCGGGCATCTCGATTTTGAGCGTGCGCTGTTTCTTTTCGCGCAATATCTCGAGCTCGAGTTTTTCGCCCGGCTGATACGAACTCAGGATTCGCATTGCATGCCGCACCGATGTCGGTTCGCGGCCGTCAATCTTGCGAATGACATCACCATCCTGGAGCTGCAGCGAATTCGACCGGGGCGCGCTGACCACCAGCACGCCGGATTCAGCGCCGAAGTACTTGCCGAGGCCTTCATTCAGCTCCACAAGCTCCATGTCCGCCCAGACATTGCCGGGCCAGACGTTGAACTCACGATGCAGCTTGCCGACCATTTCCGGTGCAATCTCCATTTCACGCATCGGCGGCATACTGAAATCTTTGGGAAACCCACGAAACCCGAACGCGTGCACCTGCACCTGCCGTGGCTCGACCTCTACCGTACCGACCTTGCCATCACGCAGGTACTCGACTTCGAGAATGTCGCCTTCCTCCACGCCGGCCATGAAATCCAGAATCAGCTGATTGGCCCGCTCTGCGCCATCGGCGCTCATCGACTCACCATTAATCGAAGTGATAATGTCTCCTGCGCGCAGGCCTGCATCATCTGCCGCGCTACCGGGTGTCACGCCAATGACGCGCACGCCCTCGACCGGACCGTCGCTCTCATCCTCACCGATGTTGACGCCAAGCCGGGGGCGGCCGTCGTTAACGATCTCAATGCGACGCTGGATCTCCTGCAACTGTGGCAAGCGCTCGGACGTCAGCTCGGCAATCTGGCGCGCCGCCTCGGCCATTTTCCGCTCGGCTTCCTGCAGCTTTCTGGCGACCTCGGCCTCACGTTGCTCGGCCTGCTGCAAGGCGTGGGTGCGATCCGCTTCGGCCCGTTGCTCCTGTTCGGTTTGCGCAGCCGCCTGCCCGGCGAACAGCAGCAGTGCCGCAACAGGAATAATCAGTTTCATCGTTTTCATACTGTCCATCTCCTTGGCGGGCCCGCAAGCCCGGCCACATCAATATGCTGTCCGTTGCGCCTGCGCATAGCGCAATCCGACGAGCAATTTCATCAACCTGACGCGTTCGCGCCAGAAAATCTCTTCTTCCTCGGCCGTCATCGGCACAGCCGGGTCATATAACTGGTAATCGATCGCTGCAATGCGGTCCTCGATTTCGGAGAGTGTCGCAACCGTACCGGCTTGCCTCACGCGCGGTTCCTGCGGCAACGAACGCAGGTCGCTTTCAAGTTGCCGCGACTCGACCATCAGGGCCTGCAGCGCATTGACCTGTGTCGTATTCGAGGGAGCTGTCAGCGGCGGCTCCGTGACGCCAGCCGGTTCCGGTGTATCCATCATGACCGGCACCAACACGACTGCGAGCACCACGGCCGCGGCCAGCCCGAAACCACCGTGCCAGGTCATCGGACGCCGCATCGGCGTCTTACGGATCAAACCTTCGGCCTCGGCCTGCTCACGAATACGCTGCCAGACGGCACGCGGCGGCATTGCGTCCGGAAGCCGTTTTAGTTCCGTCTGCAACAGCTCCTGCTCGTCAGCGGTTAGTCCACAAATCATCTCTTCGTCCTTCCTGTCACTCGACATTGTCAGCAACCTCTTACTATTGCGCCCGCGCCGTCGACCGCGTTCCCCGGTTCGGAAAGCATCGGTCGCAGGCGCTGGTAGGCCCTTGATAACTGCGATTTCGAAAAACTCTCTGTTCGTCCCATCAATGCAGCTATCTCTTTGTGCGTAAATCCTTCGACATCGTGCAGCCAGACGACCGCGCGTCCTACAGATGGCAGCCTTGCCAGTGCCGCGTCGAGATCCAGCGCTTCGTCCGGATCACTCGACACCCCGTGGCTTGCAACGTCGCCTGGCGTCACCTCATTCCAGTCATCGGCCAGCGACTGGCCACGAGCGGTCCAGGCGGAGCGCAAAAACATCAGTGCCTTGGACACTGCAATGCGACGAATCCAGCTGCCCAGAGCGGCCTCGCCGCGAAACTTCGAGATCGATCGCATGATCTCGATGAACGTGTCCTGCACAAGATCTTCTGCCTGTGCCGGCACGCGCGTAAATCGCAAGCTCAGCGAATACACGGGTGCCGCGAACGCGCGATAGATGATCTCGTGAGCGCGCACATCGCCGCGTGCGGCCCGCTTGACGATCGCGGGGTCGATCTCGATGTCAGCAAACTTGCTCATATCTCGAAATAGTAGATGCCTGGTGCCTTCAAAGGGTCGCATTTGGCGAATTTTTTTTCGCCTCTGGCGAGAACAGGTGTCCGCGCATATACTGTGCGCCTTCCGGCCCGGGACAGTCTTGTCTGAGCCCCGCCGGGAGACGCTGGCCGGGGTGGCGGAACTGGTAGACGCGCCGGATTCAAAATCCGGTTTCCGAAAGGAAGTGGGGGTTCGATTCCCCCCTCCGGCACCACACCTGCACCGGCAGAAATCACGATGAAATTTTGCTCAAGCTGCGGCCAGACAGTTTCCTGGCAAACGCCCGCCGGCGACACTCATGATCGCTGGGTTTGCGACTCCTGCGGCATGATTCATTATCAGAACCCGCTGCCGGTCGTCGGTTGTGTACCCGAACGGGACGGCAAGATACTGCTTTGCAAGCGGGCCATCGAACCGCGCTATGGATACTGGACCGTGCCGGCCGGCTTCATGGAGCTCGGCGAGTCCACCACCATGGGGGCAGCCCGGGAGACACTCGAAGAGGCTTGCGCCGAGGTTGAGATAGGACACCTGTTCGCCGTGGTCGATGTCATTGATGCCGGGCAGATACACCTTTTTTATACGGCGAAGCTGCTCGGCGATTTCAGCCCGGGTCAGGAGAGCCTCGAAGTTGCGATGTTCAGCGAGGACGAAATTCCGTGGGACGAGATCGCCTTCCACAGCGGTCACTACGCCCTGAAGAAGTACTTCGAGGACCGCGGGCAGAATAACGGCGTACACGTGCACGAACTGCGCCGCGCAAGGAGTTAGCGCAAAAAGGCCTCTGACACCGTCGGTCGCATTTACTTCGTGGCGTTCTGCTCCAGGCGCGCGGCGAGCTGGTCGGGCGGCAAGTATCCGGCGATCAAGGTGCCATCACTGAAAACGATGGCGGGTGTACCGCTGAGGCCGACATCCCGACCAATGACGTAGTGATTCTGCACCGTCGACGAGTCGCAGCTGGACGTCGCAAATTCGCGATCGAGTTTCGCCATCGTCAATGCATTGCGCCGATCCGGCGAACACCACACATCCTCGGCCGTATTCCACGCTGCCGACGCCGGACCATTTCGCGGGTACAGGAGATAACGGATCTCGATGCCGCGTGCCATGTACTCCTCGATCTGGCTGTGCAGGCGGCGGCAATAACTGCAGTCAACGTCGGTGAATACGGATACCGAGAATTTCACTTCTTCAGGGGAAAACGTGATGACCTGGTCATCGCCAACGGACGCCATCAGGTCGCGACGGGCCTCGGTGCGGATCGCTTCGCTCAGATTGACCTCATTGTCGAGGTCGATCATATCGCCTTGCAACAGGTAGCGGCCATCGGCGGATACGTACGCGATGACGGACCCCTTGTGAACCGTGTACCAGCCATCGACCGGGCTTGCATTGACGTTCTCTGGCCCGATGAATTCGAACATCTCACTGACCTTGGCACGAACCTGCTGCAGCTCCGCGCTGTCGTCGCCGGCTTGTGCGCCTGCAAACGCGAGGGTCGCCGCGGCGAGCGCAAGCAGACGAATAGGGGTTGCTACGAGGTTACGGCTCATTTGGTCTTCCTGAATTGCTTGCGGTGAGTTGCTTACATGGACCCGTCCGGTCCGTCCCGGTTCCCCCGGGGCCGCAAGTTTAGCAAAGCTAGCCGCGGGGATGGTGCTCGCCGTGCAGATCCTTGAGCCGCTCGCGTGCGACGTGGGTGTAGATTTGCGTTGTCGACAGATCGCTGTGGCCCAGCAGCAGCTGGACAACACGCAGATCCGCGCCGCGATTCAGGAGATGTGTGGCAAACGCGTGCCGTAAGCTATGCGGTGAGAGTTTGCGGCGCACACCCGCTTTTTCTGCATAGCGCTTGATGATGTGCCAGAACGCCTGGCGCGTCATGCGGTCGCCACGGCGCGTCGGGAACAGGTAGTCCGTCTGGCGCTCGAGCAATATTTCCATGCGTGGCCCGTCGATGAAATCCTGCAGCCAGCGCTGCGACTCGTCACCCAGCGGAATCAGCCGCTCACGATCGCCTTTGCCGATAATACGCAAGACGCCCTGATTGAAATTGATCTGTGACTGCTTCAGGTTGATCAGCTCGGAAACTCGCAGCCCGGTTGCATACAGGAGCTCGAGCATTGCACGATCACGGTGGCCTAGCGGTTCGTCCGTATTGGGGGCATTCAGCAGTGAGTCGACCTCGTCTTCGCTCAGAGTCTTCGGCAATGACCGGCCAATGCGTGGCATCTCGATATCGGCTGTCGGATCGTTGTCACGCATTCCTTCACGCATGATGTAGCGGAAGAAGCGGCGAAAACTCGATAGCTGGCGTGCGGTCGAACGCGGCTTGGCACCGCCTTCCACCCGGCCCGCAATGAACTCGAGAAGATCCGCCTTATCGGCCATTTCGATCGACTTTTCGTCTTTTGCAAGACCACGACCCAGAGTCATCAGATCGGCCCGATACGCACCCAGCGTATTCTGCGATAATCCGCGCTCCATCCAGATTGCATCGAGGAATCGGTCCACGAGCTCCTCCGAGCGTGCGACGGTTTTCGATCCCGGTTTGTTCTGCTCTTTATCAGCCATAACGTCCATCTGTTCAGTCGCGCAATCCTTTGCGGTAGCATACGCCGGTTCTGAGACTACAGCCTGGGTTACAGCCCCGCTGCCTTTTCGGCTCCCGACATTGCCAAGCGACGGATTTTTCAAGGTTTTGAGTATGCTGACGACGTCATGCGACCGGCGTGATCGCTGTCACAGATTCCATAAGGCATTAACATAAAGTGATCTACGTCACATGACAGCCCGGCGTGCGGGATTCGGCACAATTCTGGCTCGTAGCCTGTTCGGGCTGTATGGCTGGATCGTTTTTGCCCTTTGCGCCTCGTTTGCGTTGCTCGCGGTGCTGCTCGTGCCCGGCCGGGCACGCCGCCACTGGCTCGCCGCCGCGGCGTCGCGAGCGATATTCATTCTCGCGGGAGTGCCGGCCGAGATACGCGGGCTGCAAAACGTGCCGGATGGCCGCGCCGTAGTCGTGGCCAATCATGCCAGTTACGTCGATGGCATGCTGCTCAAGGGATACCTGCCGCACCGTTTTTCGTTCGTGATCAAGGGCGAAATGCGCAAGATCCCCATAGCGCATTTCCTGCTGCGGCGCTCGGGTTCGAAATTCGTGGAGCGCTTCGAATCCGCCGGGAGTGCCCGCGATGCGCGCAAACTGGTCAAGGCTGCCAGAGAAGGGGACTCCCTGGCGTTTTTCCCCGAGGGTACATTCCGCAAGGAGCCGGGAGTCGGACGCTTTCGAGCCGGTGCGTTTGTGTCCGCCGTGAAGGGCAATATGCCGGTTGTGCCGATCGCCATAACCGGAACACGCGAAATGCTGCCGGCCGACCGGCTGTGGCCGTGGCCGGTCAGGCCGCGCTTCGAGGTATTGCCGGCGATTATGCCCGACGATCCGTCGTTCTCGAACCATCGCGAACTCGCCGAGAAGGCCCGGCAACAGATTCTGGCGGCGCTCGGTGAGCCCGATTTGCAGAAAATATAGCCATTCTTGCGTATTGCGCCGCGCGGGATTTTGCAGGAAAGTATCGACCCGAAATTTTAATATGGGTTAAATAAATGAGCTCAGATCCGGTTGTGATTGTCGCCGCAAAACGCACGCCAATAGGCGCGTTTCAAGGCGTGTTGTCCGCAGCGTCTGCCCCGCAACTCGGCGCAGCAGCGATCACCGGGGCGATACTGGCTGCCGATATCGACGCAGCCGACATCGATCAGGTCCTTATGGGCTGTGTCCTGCCGGCGGGGCTTGGCCAGGCACCGGCGCGACAGGCAGCCCTGAGCGCCGGTATTCCTGTCGGTACCGCGACCACCACGGTCAACAAGATGTGCGGCTCGGCAATGATGACGATCATGTTGGGTCACGACCTCCTCAAGGCCGGCAGTGCATCCGTCGTCGTAGCCGGCGGAATGGAATCCATGAGCAATGCGCCGTACCTGTTACCCAAAGCCCGCAGCGGCTACCGCATGGGACACCAGGAAGTCCTCGACCATATGTTTTATGACGGCCTCCAGGATCCCTGGCAAAACCAGATGATGGGGCATTACGCCGAGGAAACGGCCGCAAAGTACGGCTTCTCGCGTGAAGAGCAGGACGCCTTCGCCATCGAGTCGGTAAGCCGGGCACAAGCGGCCGTCGCTGACGGGACGTTCGCGGCCGAGATTGCACCGGTCACAGTCAAAACGCGCAAGAAAGAGCTCACCGTCGAAACTGACGAGACCCCCGGCACGGTAAGCGTCGAGAAGATCCCGACTTTGCGCGCTGCGTTCAGGAAAGACGGCACCGTCACCGCAGCGACCTCGTCGTCAATTTCTGATGGCGCGGCGGCGACCCTGCTGATGAGGGCGTCTGAGGCCGAGCGCCGAGGATTGAAGCCAATGGCACGTCTCGTCGGTCATTCCAGTTTTGCGCAGGAACCTGCCTGGTTCACGACGGCGCCTGTGTCCGCGATAAAAAACGTGCAGGAGAAACTCGGCTGGAGCCCCGACGACGTCGACCTTTACGAAATCAACGAGGCCTTCGCCGTGGTGACGATGGCCGCGATGCGCGACGTCGGCATCGAGCACGCCAGGGTCAATGTCAATGGCGGCGCCTGCGCGCTGGGCCATCCTATCGGCGCCACCGGGGCGCGCATTACGACAACCTTGTTGCACGCATTGCGAGCGCGCAAGCTGCAGCGAGGCGTCGCGTCGCTCTGCATCGGTGGCGGTGAAGCCGTGGCGATCGGCGTCGAATTAATCTAGAGGAACAGACTATGAAACTGGCAAGCGCGAAAGCCGTCATCACAGGCGGTGCATCAGGTCTTGGTTTTGCAACAGCGCAACGTGTCATAGACGCCGGCGGGCAGGTTGTACTGCTGGACATCAACGACGATCAGGGCGCGTCGGGCGCCGCTAAGCTCGGCGCGCGAGCGTCGTTCGTCAATACGGATGTCTCGAACGAAGCGTCGGTCAAGGAAGCCGTGCGGCAGGCGAATGAGACGATGGGTGGCATCACGCTCGCCGTGAATTGCGCAGGAATTGCGACAGCCGGCCGAACGCTGGGTCGTGACGGACCGTGGCCGAGCGAACTCTTTAATAAGGTCATTCAGGTCAATCTTGTAGGCAGCTACAACGTCACCAAGGAAGCGGCGGCTTTCATGCAGCACAATGAGCCGACGCCAGACGGCGAACGCGGGGTCATCATCAGTACCGCATCAATCGCGGCGTTCGAGGGTCAGATTGGTCAGGCCGCGTATTCGGCATCGAAGGGCGGCATCGTCGGCATGATGCTGCCACTCGCACGTGAATTCGCGCAGTTCGGCATTCGCGTCAATACGATCGCACCGGGCGTATTCCTGACACCGATGGTTGCCGGCATGCCTGAGGAAGTGCAGGAGTCGCTTGGCAAGCAAGTGCCGTTTCCGCCACGGCTCGGCCGGCCCGAAGAGTACGCTGATGCCGTCGAGTTCATTTACCAAACTGCAATGGTCAACGGCGAAACGATTCGCGTCGACGGCGCCATACGCATGCAGCCGAAATAGCGGCTGGTGGCCGCTGTTACATGCCAGAGTAATTCGGGCCGCCGCCGCCTTCCGGGACGGTCCAGACGATATTCTGTCGCGGATCCTTTATGTCGCAGGTCTTGCAGTGCACGCAATTCGCCGCGCTGATCTCGAAAACTTTATTACCGTCTTGTTCTACCACTTCGTAAACACCGGCAGGGCAATAGCGCTGCGCCGGTTCGTCATAGTTCGGCAAATTGAATTCGATCGGAATCGACTCATCCTTGAGCTTCAGGTGTGACGGCTGATCTTCCTCATGATTGGTGCTCGACAAGAATACTGACGACAGGCGATCGAAAGTGATCACGCCATCGGGTTTCGGATATTCAATGACCTCTGCCTCACTGGCTTTTCGCAGCGAGCCGTGATCAGTCGCCGGATTGCGCCAGGTGAACGGCAATTTGCCGAAAAAGATGTTTTGATCAATGAAGGTAAACGCCGCCCCCCAGAAGGTCCCGAACCTGACCAGCGCGGGCCCGAAATTCCGGCCGCTGTGCAGTTCCTTGTAGACCCATGATGCATTGACGCTTTGCTCGTAGTCGCCGAGCTCCGCCTGGCCCGTGTCGCCTGACGACAGCGCCTTGTGCACACTCTCGGCTGCGAGCATGCCGGTCTTGATAGCCGTATGCGCACCTTTGATTTTGACGCCATTCAAGAATCCCGCGTCGCAACCGACCAGCATGCCGCCCGGAAACGCCAGCTTCGGCAAGGACTGCAGGCCGCCTTTGTTTACTGCGCGTGCACCATAGCCGATGCGTTGGCCGCCATCGAGGTATTGCCGGATTTTCGGGTGCAACTTCCAGCGTTGAAATTCTTCGAAAGGCGACAGGTGAGGATTCTTGTAATCGAGCGCGATAATCAGGCCAAGAAACACCTGGTTGTTCGCCGCGTGATACAGAAATCCACCGCCTTCGGTGTGATTGTCCAGCGGCCACCCCGCCGTGTGCACGACGAGTCCCTCGCGATGTTTGGCCGGATCTATTTCCCAGGACTCCTTGATGCCGATGCCGTAATGTTGTGGATCCGCGTTTTCGCGCAAATTGAACCGGGTCATGAGCTCTTCACCAAGATTGCCGCGCACGCCTTCGGCAAAAATCGTGTACTTGCCGAGCAATTCGTAGCCGGGCTGATAGGTCGCTTTGCGCTCGCCGTTCTTTCCGATCCCCACATCGCTGGTCGCAACGCCAGTCACTCTGCCCTGCTCGTCGTACAACACTTCGGATGCCGCGAAACCGGGAAACACATTCACGCCCATGGCCTCGGCCTGTTCGCCCATCCACTGACAGAGCCGTCCCAGGCTGATGATGTAGTTGCCCTTGTTGTGCATTGGCCGCGGCACGAATAGTCCCGGCGTCCTGATACCCTTTTCCGCGCTGGTCAGAAAATACACATCATCGCCGGTGACCTCGGTACTTACCGGTGCGCCGCGATCTTTCCAGTCAGGAAACAGCTCATTCAGCCCACTGGGTTCAAAAACGTTGCCAGACAGAATATGCGCGCCAATTTCCGATCCTTTCTCGAGCACGACGACTGAAAGGTTGTCATCGAGTTGCAACAAGCGGCACGCCGCCGCCAGACCTGCCGGCCCGCCGCCAACGACAACGACATCGAATTCCATGGATTCGCGTTCAGTAGCTTCTGTCATATTCCCCGGACTCAGAGATAGAATTGGAGTGATGCCCGGCATCTGCCGCGCCACAGAAAAAGGATAACCGGAAACTTGAGTATTCGCGAGGCCTATGAGGACAGCCTCCGGCGCGAAGGCCATCAGCGTGACGCAGCACAGGACAAGCTGGTTACGCTGCTCGATGAGCTACAGCAACGGCTGCTGACGCCCAGGCCGCGGCGCGGCCTGGGACGCCTGTTCGCCAGCGCCGGCCCGGCGTACGCCGACGGCATACAAGGGCTGTACATCTGGGGTGGTGTCGGTCGTGGCAAGACCTTTCTGATGGACCTGTTCTTCGAGACGCTTGCACTCGGCCAAAAAAAGCGCATTCACTTTCACCGCATGATGCACGAGGTTCACTCGCGACTGCAGGCAATGGGCACGATCGAAGACCCGCTTGACGAGGTTGCCGCGGAAATCGCGAACGACACCCGCGTACTGTGTTTCGACGAGTTCTTCGTGAGCGATATCGGTGATGCGATGATCCTCGGCAGACTGTTGGACGGTCTGTTTCGCCGTGGCGTCATACTGGTCACCACGTCAAACGCCGCGCCGGACGGACTTTACAAAGACGGCCTGCAGCGACAACGGTTCGTACCTGCGATCGAGATGTTAAAGCGCCACACGCACGTGGTGCACATGGACGGTGGGGTTGACTATCGCCTGCGGCTCTTGCAACAGGCCGGCACTTATCTGTCACCCGATGACGACAACGCCCAGGCCAGACTGCAGCACTATTTTGACGAATCGGCGTCCAGTCAGATCGCCGCCAACAGCATGCTCGACATCAACGGTCGCGATATTCGGGCCCTGTATTGCGCAAAAGGGATTGCCTGGTTCAGTTTCGACGATATTTGTGACGGGCCGCGCAGCCAGAATGACTATATCGAGATCGCCCGCTGGTACCCGACGGTCATCGTCTCGGGTATACCGAGACTGGATGGCGCGCTTGAAAATCAGGCGCGGCGGTTTGTCGCACTGGTCGATGAGTTTTACGACCGCCGCGTCAAACTCATTATCGCCGCGGCTGTGGCCGTCGACGCGCTGTACGCGGGCCGGCGGCTGACGTCGGAATTCGACCGAACCGTCAGTCGTCTCATCGAAATGCAGTCAACAGACTACCTTGCTTCACCCCACCTGGCGTAAACTGTAGCTCCTTCCGCCAAGCCCCGACGCTAGCGATAAGACGATGAATGACGATCTGATCCTCGAAAAATTCCTGCCCTACCGACTGTCCATCACATCGCACACTGTCAGTACCAATATCGCCCGCGTCTATGAAAAACGATTTGGAGTGTCGATACCGGAGTGGCGCGTCATCGCAGTCCTCGGGCGCTATCCGGGTCTGTCGGCCGTTGAGGTAGCTGATCGCACATTGATGGACAAAGTCGCAGTCAGTCGGGCCGTCACCAAGTTGATCAAGAACGGACGCATCGATCGCGAATTCGCCGATGCAGACCGGCGCCGCTCGATCCTGAACCTGTCGGAGCAAGGGCGCGAGGTTCACAATGAAATTGCAAGGCTCGCCCTGCAATTCGAGCGTGAGCTGCTGCAGGACATCAGCGCACAGGACTACGACACATTCAGCACGGTCCTCGAGCAACTACTGGATAAGGCACGCCAGCTCGGCAACTGATCGAACCGGAGATCGAAAAGTGACGCGAAAAAAGCTGCGCCGCGGTAGCGACCGCAAGAACAGTATCGTCGAGGAGATCCTCGCGGCTCGAGTGAAGAGCACACATTTGTCAGACCCGCGGCAGATGAGAGAGTTTCTGAGACAGTATGTCGCGAATGTTCCGGTCGAGGACCTCGAAGGCAGATCGACGCAGATCATGGCGCAGATCGCTCTCAGTCATCTCGAGTTTGGCGCTGGTCGTCGCAAAGGCCAGGCACGACTCAGAATTTATAATCCCACCATTAAAGAACATGGCTATGAGTCGGCTTATACATTTGTCGAAATGATCAACGACGACATGCCGTTCCTGGTCAACTCCGTTTCGGCCGCCATCAACCGACACGACCTGTCAGTACACATCACCGTGCATCCGATCATTCGCGTCCAGCGCGACGCCGATGGCAATATCAAGGGCATCGGCAAGTCGCGCGACGACGCCGGTCGTCCCGAGTCTTTTATTCGACTTGCGATCGATCGCGAGACAGACCCACAGGAACTGAGGCTGCTGGAACTGGAGATCAGGAGTGTCTTGTCGGATATCCGGCTCGCGGTTCGCGATTGGAGCAAGATGCGCAAGAAAATGGTTGAGACGCGCGAAACGCTGCAACTGGGGCCGCGACGTGCCGATCCCGGGTTGCGCGCGGAAAGCCAGGAGTTCCTGCAGTGGTTGGCCGATGACCACTTTACATTTCTCGGCTTCCGCGAGTACAGGCTCATCAACCGCAACGGCAGCGTGTACCTCAAACCCGTCAAAGGCAGCGCTCTCGGGCTGCTCTCTCGCAAGAAACGCGCAGGACACACGATCGAACTCACCGCGGAAATGCACCGTCTGAAACGATCCAGAGATTGGCTGATCCTGACCAAGGCCAATTCGCGTTCGACCGTGCACCGCAATGCCTACCTCGATTACATCGGCGTCAAGATCTACGACGAAGCCGGCGAGGTCTGCGGCGAACGACGCTTTATCGGCCTGTTCGCATCGGCGGCGTACAGTGAAACGCCGCGCAATATTCCGCTACTCCGGCACAAGATCGAAAAGATATTCGAGCGCGGTCATGTCGAACCGGTCGGGCATCGCGGCAAGGCACTACTGCACATCATCAATAATTATCCGCGAGACGAACTGTTTCACGCATCGGTGCAAGACCTCGCTCGCACGACCGTGGGGATACTCAACCTGCAAGACCGGCGGCGAGTCAGGTTCTTTTTGCGGCGGGACGCATTCCGACGCTTTTTTTCCTGCCTGGTTTACGTGCCGAGGGAAAAATATACGACGCGAGTGCGGCGGAGAATCGAGAAGATCCTCAAAGACGCGTTTGCCGGCACCGATGTCAACTCCAGCGTGCAGATATCGGACGCCGTTCTGGCGAGAGTACACATCGTAGTACACACGCCGTCGGCAGATCGACCACGTATCAGCATTCATCTGATAGAAGAGCAAATTGCCAAAGTCGTCATTACCTGGTCCGACCGGCTGCGGCAGGAATTGGCTACGGCACTTGGAACCGATGAAGGCCCCAGACTCTATCGTGCATATCGCGACGTATTCCCTCTGAGTTACCAGGAAGACGTTACACCACGCGAAGCATGCAGTGATGTCAGTCGCATTGAGGACATGCTGGCCAATCGCGTGCCCCGCACCGTCGAGTTGTACGAGCCAGAGGGGTGTGAGCCCGGCGACATGCACTTCATGATCTACAGCTTTGATGCGCCTCTGGTCCTGTCGGAAGCTCTGCCCGTCCT
>Ga0224512_10000791_pt1 | contig 32387 bp, 19 predicted proteins | sample SF_May12_sed_USG_4_FD_169103 | JGI IMG/M metagenome (GOLD analysis project Ga0224512, IMG submission 169103) | Sediment microbial communities from San Francisco Bay, California, United States - SF_May12_sed_USGS_13 | ecosystem: Environmental > Aquatic > Marine > Sediment | place: USA... | reverse complement strand
CCTCGGGTAGCTTTGTAAACGCGCACTATCGCCGCTCCACATCGTCGAACGAATTTATGGACCATCCGCGTGGCGTGTTTCTTGAGCAACGGTTTAGCGGCAATCTGGTACGCGAAACAGAAACGCGGATGGCAGAGGTGTTCAACGCCAGCCTGCAAGCGGATTTGTCGGCCAATGTAAGATTGACGATTGGCGGAACGCATTCCATAGCGGACAACGAATACCGGGTGGCCCAGAAACGAAACAGCACGACGACCGTGGACAGACTGTCAGGAGCTGTAGCCTACAAGCTAGGCAGCAACGCGACGGTGAAGGCCAGACTGGAGACCTCGGAGACATTGCACGACCTCGGTTCGCAATCGTTGGGGAGCTATACGGACAAACGACAAAGCGCAAAACTGGATATTGCGTATCCGGTGAGTAGTACGCTCCAGGTACAGCTGGGAACGGGCGCGCAGCTCTTCCAGAACTTCTACAAAGCAAAGGACGTAAACCCCAGAGACAGAGATCAGCTCGACGAATACGTGAATCTCAGAATCAACTCGACACCTTTCCCAAAGGTTGCTGCAGCAGTCTTTCTGTCGGCTAGCCAAACCAGATACGTCAATATCGACGGCAGTCTGTCGCAAAACAACCGCCGGGAAACCACGTACGATTTTCGACCCGAATTCACCTATAAGATCACCGAGCGGCTCGAGTTGAAACAGGAGTACGGACTGAATATCGAATTCACAGAATTTGATTTCACCGAGGAGGATAACTTCCTCGATCGCAACTTCCTGTTCGGGAATACGGTCAGAGCAAAGCTAACTCCCTCGTTGTCTAGTACGTTTGACTATTCGTTGCTGTTGCACGATCGGGGATCGTACTTGAGGCCGGCGCCCGGTGCCGAGCGGCTTCTCGATATCGACCAGGAAGACCGCCGGGACCAGATGTCGATCGGCTTCCGTTACCAGATCAATCCGCGCCTTGCACTGGTGGGAAGAAACGACTACACGATCAGGCGGGATCAGCTTGCCGGGGGATCCGGGACGTCATCTTTTGAAGAAGGTGGTTTGGAGGTGGGTGCAGAAGGCAAGTACGATTTTGGCGGTGGCAGAAGACTGGTTTTCAGGCTGATGAAGGTAAGTCGCTTTGGGCGCTTTAGCAGCCCGGAACAAGAAGACTACTGGAATATGGATTCATCGCTGAATTACCCGTTCTGACCCTTGCAACGCCAGGAGAAGTGACGTTGAGCATTATTGCGATGAGATCTTTGGCGGCAGTAACGGCGGTGGTGACTGCCTTTGGCGCGTTTTCGGGCTGCATATTTGACACTCGGAGCGCCGATGCGCCCGGGGGGGCGGGCTCGACTTGGGTGGTGCCGAACCTGCCGACACAGGTTTTTACCAATATGAGAACGGGGCTCGAGGAGTTAACCGGAGTCAACTACAAACGGAGTATGCAAGATGCTTTTACGTTTGTTCCGCTGCCGGAAGATGCCAACAACCCGACACTCGTGGGGGCGTTCGATAATTGGACGGCGGATGTTGAAAAAGAGGTGATCGATAAACTTCTGGCCGATGCCGTAGATATAGACGTGAGCTTCACGGACATCGAGCAGGTTTTTGATCAGACCCCGTTGGCGTTTTTCAATGTGGCGTATTCGCTGAGAGTGATCGATAGCAGCGTTCCGCCGGACACGACATTCTACAAGGGAAACGCTCAGTTCGATATGCGAGATGGCAGCAAGGGCTGGCAGCTCGAGCGTTGGCAGGACACCGAGCGGGTGTCTGGATTTGCCACTTGGGGCTTCCTCAGGGGATCATTGAGGCAGTTGTGAGCGCAAATAAAGAGCAACGCGACCTCACCAGGTCACCAGGTGACATTTTTCCTGCGGTCGTCGGGTTGACTGTCCATCACGGGCGTGCTAACGTTATGGTAGCAAAGCAGCTTCTGAGAGAGCAGAAAGGAAGTAGCGATATTATGGCAAGGGTACTTACGGTTCTGGCGATTCTATCCATTTTGATGCCGGGGGCCAGCTCGTGTATTTTTGATGCGGAGAAAGACAAACCGGACCCCGACAAGCCACCACCCGCCTACAAGCCGCTCGACGAAAAGGACAACCTGCTCGATAACCTCGAGCTGGCCTATAACCAGCGTAACGCTCAAGAATACAGCAAGTTGCTGGATCCGGCTCCCAACGTTTTTGTCTTTCACTTCTCACCGACGGATATCGCCGAGGGCAAGGTAAAATCTTCGCAGTGGGATGTGGCCAAGGAAAACGATGTGACGGCCAAAATGTTTAGCCGACGTCCGCCCGCTCCGCTCCCGCCGGCCGAGAGCATATCGTTGGAGTTGACGTACACCGCGGGAGACGACGCTTATATACCCGTGACGCCGGCGAGTCATCCCAACGAGACGTGGTATGAGAAACCGGTCGAGTACCGCCTGACGGTGACTATCGGGGCCACCACCTATACTCAGAACAAGACCGTGCTGGCTCTGTTTACCATGCGGTTCACGGAAGTCGCGGGTGATTCAGTGTGGCAAATCACTACGTGGCGCGATGACGTCGGCAACTAACGCCGAACCTTTCCACTTTCTGCTCATTCAGTAACCGGCGGACGAAAGTCCGCCGGTTTTTTTTGCAGGGCAAGAATGCTGTAGGCAGCTATGCTTGACAAGCCATTTGACCATTTTTATAGTCCCTCAGTAGTCGAGATCAAGAACCTCGCCACCCCAAAGTCTCTAGCATGCCCAAGAAAAAGCGTAAGAAATCTCCAAAAACTGTGCCGCTTCGAGTCAGGCTACTCGTCGCTTTTCTCATGGTCACAACTATCGCAGGGATCGGCCTGGTCAAACTCCTTGAAACGACCAGGGGCAAAGTGATCCTTCTCGATATCGGTTTTACTAGCTACTACGACATTGTGCAGGAAGAGCTGGATGGGGATCTGCGTCGGTCCTTGATACAGTTCGGATTGCTGAACGGCCTCACGGAAGAAGTCCGCATCACGCGCGTACGCGGTGATGCGTATTATGTCCGACATTGGAAGACTCGGTGCGATGGTCCGTGCAGCTCGGCAAAGATAAACCTGGCGGTTACCAAGTCGGCCAAGAGAAGAGGCGCGGTGGCGAGCTCGAGCCTCGAGAACTGGGGTAAACGAGCCGTGGCCGGCGCGACGATTGTGATAACGGTAGGCAGTCGCAGGTACCCGACGCACCGTATCACCATCGACAAGCCACGGCACACCCCACAGGCGTTGCCGGCCCCGCCCACGGTGCCGAAACTCGCGCTGGTCATAGATGACTTTGGCTACTCAAAGGCCGATGTGGTCGAGGCTTTTTTTGAGATGGACCTGCCTCTTACCATCTCAGTCATCCCCTCCTTGCCTCGTACCCGGTACGCCATCGAACGAGCGAAGTCGTCGGGCAAGCAAGCCATTCTGCACTTGCCTATGGAAGCCGAAGATCACCAGGCGCAGGAAGGGGTGATTTTGACCACCATGGACGATGACCGAATTCGAGGGATGGTAGACCGTTACCTCAAAGAAACGTCGGGTGTCGTGGGAGTCAATAATCACCAGGGGTCGCTTGCCACGCGCGATCCACGTGTGATGGAAACCGTCATCCGTGTGATCAAGCAGCAGGGTCTTTTCTTTCTCGATTCTTTGACTTCCGCCGAATCGATAGCGTATAATACGGCGAGAAATCTGGGTGTTCCCACCGCGAAGAACGATCTGTTCCTGGATGATGACACAGAAGATCCGCTTGTCGTGGAGGATAGACTCTTGCGGCTTGTCGCGCTGGCAAAACAGCGGGGGTGGGCGGTGGGTATTGGTCATCCCAAGTCGTGGACATATGAGGCCATTTCGAGAAATGAGCAAGTATTGAAGGAGTCGGGAGTCGATCTCGTATTTGTTTCCGAGATAATGGAGTAGGCGTTTCGCATCGCCGGGCGTGAGACCCGCCGGTAGCCGGTCGGTGCCGAGAAGAAAGCCAGGATCACACCGGCACAAGAACCTGCGAAGGTTGAGCACAAAAGGAGAGACGGCGATGGTGCGATTGGGCGTGAACATAGACCACGTTGCCACGCTGCGTGAGGCGCGCAAAACGTTCGAGCCTGATCCCGTCAGTGCCGCGGCAGCGGTTGAAATGGCCGGAGCGGATCAGGTCACCATTCACTTGAGAGAAGACAGACGACACATTCAAAATCGCGACGCACGGCTGATTCGTGAAGTGGCGAAAACCGCCATGAATCTGGAGATGGCTGCCACTGACGAGATGCAGGAGATTGCTTTGGCGTTGCACCCGGAAGTGGTGACCCTGGTGCCGGAGAAGCGCGAGGAGGTGACGACCGAGGGCGGACTCGACCTCAGGAGTGTCGGCCCCAAGGTCGCGGACCTGGTGGCGACGATCAAGCAGGCCGGCATCAAGACCAGCGCCTTTCTTGCGCCGGATCTCGATCAGATCAACGAGGCGGCCCACATGCAGTTTGACTGTGTGGAAGTTCACACGGGACAGTACGCCAACGCGTCGTCCGTGGCCAAGGCTGCCGAAATCCGAAAAATCAAGGACGCGGCGGCGGCGATTCGTCACCTCGGCATGTCGGCCCACGCGGGCCACGGGTTGAACTATCAAAATGTGCCACCAATCGTTCAGATATCCGAGATCGAGGAGCTCAATATCGGGCACTCGATCATTGCCCGGGCAATTTTTGTCGGACTCGAGCAGGCTGTGAGGGATATGTTGAGACAGATGGGAAGACGCTAGGTTCTTTGGGCAAAAGACTTTTCCGTTGACTCGCAGTCCGGAAAATGTATAATTCCTGTTTTACCCGACTTCTCCCCCGATTCCAACGGTGCATACCTTCACAAGCGTGTCAGGGGCTTTCCCTGTGTGGATTCGCAATTCGTTAGGTTGTGGCCGGTTGTGAACAGAGTTAAGCTTACGCGAGCGGCGTCAAGGTTTGTCTAGGCGCCGTGGTCTGCGTAACCACGGCTTCAGAGGTTCGTCATGAAGAGATGGAAGTACCTTTTTATCATTGCAGTGATCCTGTATTCCGTCTACCAGTTGATACCAACGGTTCGCTATTATTCCATGGCCGCGGAGACACGCTCCGGTTTATCTCAAGTAGACAAAAACAAGTATCTCGAAGCGGCGATCAAGCTCGGTCTGGATCTGCAGGGGGGGATGCATCTTGTCCTTGAAATTGATGATACCAAGCTCGAAGAGGACGCAAGGAAGGATGCGCTGGATCGTGCGATCAAGATCATTCGCAACCGCGTAGATCAGTTTGGCGTGTCTGAACCCGTCATTCAAAAACAGGGAGGTCGCAGGATCATCGTGCAGCTGCCCGGCCTCCAGGACGCGGATCGCGCCAAACGCTTGATAGGTGATACGGCGCTGCTCGAGTTTCGCTTGGTTCGCGAGTCCGAAGAGGTAGGACGGGTGCTGCGGGACCTGGATGAGGCGCTGAAGGGGGTTAAGGTCGTGGGGGCGGTGGTTGATACAACCGGGCAGCTGAGCGATAGCCAGGGCGCCGACTTGCCGGAGGGGGACACGCTGAGCACCTTGGCCGATGCGGATACGGCGGAGTCGGTGACACCGTTTGATACTCTGATTCCCACGCTTCCCGGCACCGAGGAAGTGGAGGTGCCCTTCGAGGCGTCTGAAGACCGCCCCTTTTCTTCGTATCTAATCTCGGGGTCGGGTGGGGCGGTTGTCGTCCAGGAGAGCAACAAGGAAGCGGTCGAACTTCTTCTGGCTACCCCGCAGGCACAGCGGGTCATGCCAAGACAGTCCGTGTTTCTTTGGGAAAACGAGGCCAAGCCGCTGCAGGGAAGTGGTCTGGGGCGGTTGTTTTATTTGGTCGAGACCCGTGCCACCCTTACGGGTGCAACACTGGTCAACGCGACCACGCGTCCGGACCCCGACGATCCCAGCACTCTGAATGTGTCATTTCAGCTCAATCGCGAAGGCGCGATTATTTTCTCTCGCTTTACCGGCGAAAACGTCGGCCGGCGGATCGCCATCGTCTTGGATGGCAACGTGGTTTCGGCTCCTGTGGTGCAGACAAAGATTCCGGGTGGCGAGGGGCGGATCACGGGGAGCTTTACAGACGAACAGGCCAATGACCTAGCCATCGTGCTCCGCGCCGGCGCCTTGCCCGCACCGGTCAAAATCATCGAGGAGCGAACGGTGGGGCCGACGCTCGGGCGCGACTCGATTGTATTGGGCGTCAAAGCGGCCCTCTACGGTTTTGTTCTGGTCCTGCTGTTCATGTTGATTTACTACCGTTTTTCAGGGATTCTGGCGTGCGGTGCGCTGATCCTGAACTTAGTCATCGTGCTGGCCGCGCTCGCTCAGCTGCGGGCGGCGCTCACCTTGCCAGGAATCGCGGGTCTGATTCTGACCATTGGCATGGCTGTCGACGCGAATGTCCTGATCTTCGAGAGGATTCGTGAGGAGCTGGCCAAGGCAAAAACGGTAAGGAGTGCGATCGACAGCGGCTACGAGCGTGCTTTTACTACCATTCTTGACGCAAATCTCACTACGCTGATCACGGCATTTGTTTTATGGCAATTTGGCACCGGTCCCATTAAGGGATTTGCAACAGTGCTGAGTATCGGCATCGTTGCTAGTATGTTCACCGCGCTTCTGTGCACGAGAGTTGTGTTTGATCTGATTACGGCGAGAAGGGCGCTTCGCAAATTGAGTATCTGAGGTTTTCGATGCGACTTATCAAGAGCACACACATCAATTTCATCGCCTTTAGAAGAAAGAGCATTCTTTTGTCCGGTATCTTGATTCTTGTGGGCTTGGTTTCGGTCGCCGTTCACAAGGGTTTTAACACCAGCATAGATTTTGCGGGCGGTACGCTGGTAGAGGTGCGGTTTGATCAAGCCGTCCCGCTACAGCAAGTTCGGGATGTCATCGATGCGGTGGGTTTTGAGGGTGCCGAAGTCACCCACTTTGGAGCCGACGAAGAGATTCTCATCAAAGTCAAGAGAATCGGCGAGGCCGCTGAGGCATCTGCAAGGATCGAGCAAGCCTTGAAAGACAGTTTTGGCGACCGAGATATCGACATGCGTCGAGTTGAAACGGTGGGGCCCAAGATCGGAAACGAGCTGAAAACGGCTGCGTTTTGGGCAATAATCTATTCACTCGCCGGTATCGTCATCTATATATCGTGGCGGTTCGAGTTCAGGTTTGCGGTGGCCGCGATAATCGCGCTGATTCACGACGTCTTGTTCACACTGGGGTTCTTCTCGGTTAGTAACCGAGAGCTGTCGATTCCGGTCATCGCTGGCGTCCTGACCATCGTTGGCTATTCACTCAACGACACGATTGTGGTATTCGACCGAATCCGGGAGAATCTACGATCGCGAAAGCGGGAGGGGTACCCAGTCGTTGTCAACGCGTCGATCAATGAAACACTCTCACGAACCATTATCACATCGCTCACCACACTGGTCGTCGTATTGTGCCTTGTGATTCTCGGTGGGCCGGTCATCAGGGATTTCGCGCTGACGCTCCTGGTTGGCGTTATTGTGGGTACCTACTCGTCGATCTTCATCGCAAGCCCGGTGCTGGTCGAATGGGAGTTGTGGCGAGCCCGAAGACGAAAGCGTCAGAAATAACGACAGATCCTCCTGACGCACGTGGAAATCATCGCCTACAAGATTCTCTTTGTTCTCCTCTACGCCCTCCTTACCGCAGTATTACTATCCACCACAATAGGTTTGCCGGGCAACTGGGTTCTGGTGGGAATCGCGCTGGTCATCGCTCTGATTACCCGGTTTAACGGGATGACATGGGGTTATCTCGTGCTTTGCGCCGCGCTGGCGCTGGCGGGTGAGATTGCCGAGAGCCTCCTGGGGGCGGTGATCGTTGCCCGCCGGGGCGGCGGCCGTTGGGGGATCATCGGATCGATCGTGGGCGGGTTTGCCGGCGTCGTCTTGGGAGCGGGTGTCGTACCGCCGTTGGGCAGTGTCATTTGCGGGCTGATTGGTGCCTTTGCCGGGGCGGTCGGAGGTGAGCTGATAAAGCAGCGCCGGGTCGAGCCGGCCATGCGGATCGGCTTCTGGTCGCTCGTGGGGCGGATGGCGGCGGTGGCGACCAAGCTCGGCGTTGGCCTGGTCATATTGTGGATCATTATTGCGACAACCTGGCCTTGATCTGTCCACTTTCGAGCGCAGCCAGTCCTGGAATTAGGACACACTTTGGACTCCTGACAACACTAACTTCCTTATTTTCAACGGAATTAGCCTGGCATGGAGCTTGCGGTGATTTATACGTTTGATATGGCCGTGTCATCATGAGAACCGCATGCTTAACTCTATTCTGCCTTCTGCTGGCCAGCGGATGGGTGGGTGTTGCTGCGTCTGACGCAGTGGTGCTGGCCCGATCCAAAATGGCCAAGTCTACCCCAAAAGCAAAGCCCACCCGCAAAGCGAAGTCCAGAGAGCCGGCGGATTCGACGACGCCGGTAAACCGGGAAGCGGATAACCTGGGACCTATCGGAGTGTTTGCCGATATCGAAGAGGGTTGGAAAAAGGAGAATGTTCGGCTCATACTTCGCCACTACGGGAAGGGCAAAGTGGCGATCGCCATTGACGGCATCGGACCGAGGGGTGGGGCGTTTAGCAAGAACCAAAGCCACTACCTCCTCAAAGACCTCTTCAAATACACCATCACGAAGAAGTTCGAGTTCATCCAGTATCGCAATGTATCGGACGGCCGCGCTAAAGTGTATGCAGTGGCTGAGCGCTCGTACAAGAGAAACGATGATGGCAGGTTGTTCGAGGACAAGATCTATGTATCGTTGCAGCTGGAAGACAGTAACTGGGTGATAAGTGAGATCAAGTCGATCCGCTGAATCTCCGGCCATGCGGCCACCGATCCGCCCCTATTTCTGCTATCATGTTTTGAAGCCTTGAGTTTATCGGCTTGTGCAAGGCATGAGAAATCCATTCGATAAGCTTGGAATCGCCGTTCTGCTCTCTCTAGCCAGTTGGGCGCTGGTTTTTGTCGAACTGTTGGGCACATTTGAGCTCCCGGCGTTGATCACGCCCTGGCTGCAGATGGTCTTAATCGCGCTGGCTGTCATTCTGGCTGTGCGTAGCAGCCGCCCGACCGGGCCCCGCTTCGTGGTCGTCGCTGCCGGAACCCTCGTTTTTCTTGCCGGAATTTCGTTGATTGCCGTCCATCGCGATGCCGATGACCTAAGAAGACTGTGGCGCAGACACGAGGCTCGATCCACGATCTCGATGCTGCAAGCAGTCGGTGAGCGCGTACAAAGTCTTCAGGCGCTTTCCACAGGCCTTGGCAACCAGGCCTCCACCTTTATCCTGGAGCGAGAGCGGACTATGCGCGAGGACTCGACGGGTCTGCGACTCGAAGCATTTGGGCTGCTGGAAAGCCAGGCCACCCGGGTAAGAAATGGCGGCGAGTTGCCACCCGGCACGGAAATTGGTATCCAATTATTCGACAAGAACGGTAAGCGCTTTGCTTGGGCCGGATGGCCGCAGTCGCTTTTTCCGCAGGATCACAGATTTGTTGCAAGTGGCAAGACACTGCTTTACTCGCGACAGGTGTCTCTCTACCAGATCCTGACCCACATCATACCGATTAGCAATAACTCCGGCGAACGGGTTGCCACGCTGGCCATCGATATGCCTCTCGAGGTGAACTATAAGGTCAATAACAAGTTCCTAAAAAGCACCAGTTTCGTGGACAACATCGCCCAGGGCTCCGCGGCAAATGTCAGGTTTGACTACGCGCCCACCATGCCGAACCTGCCGTACACCATTGACAATGCTGAGAAGAACCTTCGCGCGCGGGAGGCCGAGATCGGGCGTATCAAGGAATCCGGGCGGGCGGCCGACGGGGATTCGCTGCTCAATTACGCGGGGTTTCCCGCGATTGTCAGGCCCTTTGGGGAGATCCATGGCGACGAGTCGGCGGGACTTACCGGTCGTGCGCTGGTGCACAGCAAGTTGGGCAACCCACTTTTCACCATCACGATCACAAGTAGGCCATTCCGATATTTTCTCGACAACTACAAGAGTAAGAATCGCGCTCGGGCCAGCGTTCTGATTCTGCTCGCGCTCATTGTCTATTTTGTCTTCTCGCTGAGAGTGTTTCCACCCCGACTCGCCGGACCCGCGGGTGTAACAAAAGCCATATATCTGATTGGGTTTTTTCTTCTGATACGGTACTGGGGAGTCTGGCTCTTGCCCGTCCTGTTCGATTCGCAGCACAAGCTCTTCGATCCGGCGGTCTTTGCCACGCCGATTCTCGGTGGTTTGATGCGAAGTGCGGGTGACCTTATGATCACGTCGGTGTTTTTTGTCATAGCGTTGTATGGCGCGCTCAAAATAACACGGGCATCAATCCGAACGCAACGGCCCTCTCCAATAAAAAGCTCATCGTGGCTGTTTGTGATCAAAGGTGCTCTCGCCGCCGTTGCCCTTTTTGGCACCTTCGAACTGTCACGACGGTTCGTTCATAGCGTCGTGGTCAACGCCAATCCGAGGCTCGTAGGCGAGACCATGAAACTGTTTGAGTCTTACGCTGTAATGCTGCATTTGAGCACCTTCTTGATGATGTCAGGCATTTTTCTTGCGGGGATGATTTGCGTGTGGGGCCTGTATCGCATGGGGAGCAGGATGGATGCGACAAGGTCTTCGCTGGCCGCCGTGTTTGTCATCGTCGTTGTTTCGCTCTTCGCGTGGGACTGGCAAACCGCGTTTCTTGTGCTGTTGCTTCTCCTCTTTGTCGTATTTGCGCCACGCATTATCCAGCGCGAAGATCTGGTATCGATCGTGCTCGCAGCGTTTTGTTTTGTGATCATCGTGTCAGCGGTGGCTTATTTGTTTTTGAACGACAACTATCAAGCGCTGAGGCGGACATTTATTCAGGAGAGAGTCTCCGAACTGACGGACCCCTCGGACAACTGGAAGGTTTTTATTCTGGAAGATGTGCTTGAAAGATTCTCACAGGACAACTCGATCCGCGAGACGTTGCGGCGCGGGGAATCGGTCGATGTTCAAAGGCTTGCCTTTGATTTGTGGGCAGGGAGCTCGCTGAGCCTTCTCGGCTATAGTAGTGCCATACATGTGTTTAACGAGCACGATAGCCTGATAAGTCGGTTCACGGTGGAGATGCCGTATCGCGTGAAAGTCGCAGAAGCGACGGAGCGTTTGGAGACTGTTTCATCTCAAGAGTGGGTGGTGCTCGATCTGACAACGAGCACACCCGGAGGAAAAGTACGGTTTTACCGTGGAATAGTGAATATTCGGGGTTTCGGTCCCACCGTGCTGGGCGCCGGTAGCCACAGTAGTACGGGCAAGGTCGTTGTGGACATACCGTTTTTTTTTGAGAGTCTCGCCTGGGCGTCGAGAACCGGACCGCAAACGCCGGAGGTATTACGCAATGTGCAGGAGGGAGGAATCGAACCACGTCTCGAAGAAACCGAAGTGCTATTGCTCGCTCGGTTGAAAGGAACACGCGTCGTCGAGAGTTCCTCAGATGTTCTGCCTGCCGGTTTTGCCTTTCCGGAGTCGGAACTTGACAAAGCGATGAATCTCGAGTGGCCAGTTATCAAAACTGCCAACGCGCCATACCGATTTCTAGTTCAGGAAAGTGAAGAGCGGGGTAATTACCTGCTGGCGGGCTTTCCGGTGCCCGGGCCGTTACAGCACCTTCTACGTTGGTCAACGATTCTATCACTGTATTTTTTCTTTACGGTGGCAATTATCGTTCTGATAATCGTTTTGAAAAGCCTTCCGTTCTTGAGAGCAATAATGCCGACGTTGACTCCGGGTCGTCGATTGGGTTTTCAACAAAAATTGCTGGTCTCGTTTTTGATTATTGCATTGTTGCCATCGATTATTCTGGGAGTGTTCTCGATACGTCTTATTAAAGAGCGTTTTGTCGAGGAGAACAGAAAGGAAGCACTCTACAAATCGTTCAGTGCACGGAAGTCTCTGAGCAATCTGTTGATCGATGAACTGAACTATCTTCTTGACCATTCGGATCTTCGTGAACTCGTATCGGGTGACATTCCACGTTCCTTTCTGCGCGATAAGACTCGATCGATAGAGGTGTTTGTCGATACCGGTGACCCGGTCGGAACCTACGAGCGGGTTGTTGTGGGGGGCAAGGGCAATGACAATCAGACGCAAGGCGGGGCGGGTGTGGATGCCGTTGACTGGGACGTGGCAGCGCTGTTGGAACGATTCTCGACCGAACAAGTATTCATACACGGGCAAAAGGAAGAACCGCGCGCTGCGGTGCTCAGTGGGCCCTTTAGTTTCAAGGTTGGCGAAGCGATAAGTACGTTCATGGTCTACTATGCACGGAGGGTCGACGGACAGTTGCTTGGTGAAATCGCTGATCAAATCGGGGCCGATATAAACGTCTACGATAAGGGCGAGCTAATAGCGACCAGCAGAGAAGGCCTACTATTCGGCGGATTTATTAGTTCGATGATGAACGCCGATGCTTATGTCAAAGTATCGTTGATGAGGGTGGATCAATCGCTAGTCACCGAGCGAGCGGGTCGTTATCGCTATGAGGTCGCGTATCTGCCCGTTCAGACGGCGACCCGTGACGAAAGCGGTGCGATTGGGCTCCCGTTACTGTTTCGACCGGAGTCCTATCATGTCGAAGTTCAAAAAGCGTCATCGATAGTCTTGAGTATCTTTGCATTGTTGTCGGCGGCGACTATGGGCTTGGGGCTTCTCCTTGCGCGTGGCATATTTGAACCACTCAAGGGTTTGTTGGAAGGGACCAAGCGAATTAGCCGTGGCGATTTGACGTTCAAGTTGCCGGCTTTGCGAAGCGACGAAATCGGCACCGTGGTGGAGGCGTTCAACGAAATGACCGACCAGCTGTTGAAGTCGCAGAACGCCCTCGAGGAACGTAGACGATATCTTGAGGTAATACTTGCAAATATCGGTACCGGGGTAATAAGTACCGACGCCGATGATCGAATCAGAGCCGTCAACAACGCCGCCGAGCGTATTCTCAATCTAAGAAGCGCCGATGTGATGCAAAAATCGGCCGACGAGCTTGTGCAACACGACGTCGTGCCGGAGTTTTTTGCGATACTTGCGCGCGGCTCTTCGCAGGATGAGCCCTTTGTTTCGTCAGAGATAGACATCACGGCAGACGGTCGCACACGGACCATCAAGTATATGCGAACAAGGCTCAGTACCGATGGGCGCTATCTTGGCACCGTCTATGTGTTTGAGGACCTGACCGAGCTCATCAATTCAAAGAAGCTCTCGGCCTGGGTAGAGATGGCCCGACAAATAGCTCATGAGATCAAGAATCCGTTGACGCCGATCAAGCTCTCCGCACAATTCATGGTCAAGGCACATGAAGAGAAAGCGGAGGATTTCAACACAATCTTCAAAGAAGGGTCCGACACGATAATCCATCAGGTCGAAGTGCTTCGGCATATCGCAAGCGAGTTCTCGAGCTTCGGACGATTGCAGCAACTCGATCTCGTGTCGCATGCGCTAGCGCCACAAATCGAAGATATGGTGGCCCCATACCGGAAAAACACAGCAGGTATCGAGGTCGCGTTGCGTTGCGAAGAACAGAATCTCCGTGTTTTGGTGGACAGCGAGGCGCTTCGTAAGATCTGTACCAATCTTATCGAGAATGCGATGGAAGCCATGCCGAATGGGGGACGGCTGGATATCACCTGTTCCCGGGCCATGCACCAAGGTCAGGAACACGTGATGGTGTCTTTCCGAGATACCGGTTCGGGCTTGACCGATGACGTAAAACAGAAGTTGTTCGAACCTTATTTTTCGACCAAGACGACCGGCACTGGTCTGGGGTTGGCCATTTGTCGTACTTTATCTCGCGAGATGGGCGGTGACGTCGTGGTGACAAACGTGGAAAAGGAAAAAGGTGTGAGCGCAACGCTGTACCTGAAGCCGGCTTGACCGACGTCAGCCTTAACAGACCTTGCCACCCGCGGCAACCGTTGGACCCTGGTCCGGCATTCCGTCATCGTCAACCACCCGACCGCCCGAGAAAGCCCGTACCGCCTCGAAAATCAGGGTTGCCGCCAGAGCAAATAGAAAGAGAGCGATGGTGCGAATCACCAGAATGTCATTCTTCCACACCAGCATGGCCAGCGCGAGCAACGTGACGGCGAACATGAAAACCATGGGAATAATCACAAACACCGTTCTCCTTCCTGTACGTTTCAACCACACGCCGACCGTAATCAGCGCGAGCGCACCGAGAAGTTGATTAGTAGCGCCAAAGACCGGCCAGATCGCCCTCCACACGGGGATGACCTGCCCCTGCGCGTCTCTGTACTCGGTGAGGGCTAGCCACAACGGCAGAATAAGAGTGGCGGCTGTTGCAATAAAGTGTGCCTTCTTTCCCCAGATATTGAAGAACTCCTCAAATACGTAACGCGATAGGCGGGTACCGGTGTCGAGCGTGGTGAGGAGAAACGTGCTAAGCGCCAGCAGGCCAAATGACGTTCCTAGAGCCTGTGGTATACCCAACGAGGCGAGAAAGGTGCCCATTCCCGAGGCGAAGACCGTCGTTGGAGTGCGTTCCGCCAACGTGCCGCCAGCGACAACGATTGCACTCACCGAAATCAACGCCAACAAACCTTCCACCAGCATCGAGCCGTAGGCGACTGGGCGAGCGGAACGCTCGTCATTGAGCTGCTTAGAAGTGGTGCCCGACGCTACGACAGAATGAAAACCGGAACAGGCACCGCAGGCGATGGTTATGAAAAGAGCCGGGAAGAGAAAGCCGATGTTCGTGTTGAAACCCAGAAATGCCTGTGTGTCCAATGTATGCCGCCCCAGAGCGATACCGCCGAGGCCGCCGAGAATGCAGCCGATCAGTAGATAAGAGGACAAATAATCGCGCGGTTGCAACAATACCCAGACCGGTGTAACAGAAGCTACGAAACAATAGGCAAGTAGGATAACAGTCCAAGTGGTCTTGGGATCCCCATGAGCCAAAGGCGGCGGCGACGCAAAAGGAAACTGCTGTCCTAGATAAATAGCGAAAAACACCAATGGTACGAATATGAGACTCGCCCTTACCAATGATAAGTTGAGTCGAGCCACTGCAAACCCCATGATGAGGGCCAGCAAAATATACATCGCCGACGAACTGGCAACGCCACCATCGGCGGCAAAACTACCGGCGGTCAGATCAACAAAAGCGACGAGTACATACACCATTGCCAGCCATATAAAGGCCAGGTAGAGCCGGTGAGCCAGCGGGCTCATCATTCGTTTGGCGACTTGCGCGATCGAACGAGCCCGGTGGCGGATCGACACCACCAGCGCCGAGTAATCGTGCACACCCCCGACGAATATCGCCCCGAGAATAATCCACAGCACCGCGGGCAGCCATCCGAAGAACGCGACCGCGATAATGGGCCCGACGATCGGCCCGGCACCGGCGATCGATGAGAAATGATGCCCCATTAAAACCGGTGTCCTGGTGGGCACGTAGTCGACGCCGTCGAAGTGGGTGTGGGCAGGCGTCTTGCGGGAGGGCTCGACGGTAAACTGCCGATCGAGAAAGGCTCCGTAGATTCGATAAGCCAATGCGAACAGAATGATTGCTATCAAGAAGAGAATGAGCATGAGGGCATCAATCGGACGATTAACCGCTAGAGCTACAATAAAATATGTCAATCGGCCAGGCAACATCTTTGGCGAACGTCGAAACGCGGTGATGATTCATATCGCCGGCGGGCGTCGTCGGATAGACAAGCGTTTTGACACGGTAATTGCTTTTGTACCTAATAGTTCCTATACTTGTGTTACTAACCCATTCAGGTGAGGTGAGAGAGTCTGTTGTTTTCACGTCGATCGGTCATAACTGTAAAACTACGAATGGCCTGCGTCCTGGGAGGGCTGGTTGTGTTGTCCTGGCCGCTAGCGGTCGGTGCCCGAGCCCCCGCCGGCGACCCCGCTGATGAATATGCGGTCCGTATCGCTCGTGTAAAGTACGGGGGTGGCGGAGATTGGTACTGCGACCCGTCATCCATACCCAATTGGTTGAGGGAGTTCAAAAGACGTACCGGCGTACAGACCCATGGCGAGGAGAAGGTGGTGAGCCTGACCGATGAGAACCTCCGAGCCTACCCGTTTCTTTATATGACGGGGCATGGCACGATCCGCCTCACGGCAGAGGAAGTCGACGCGCTTCGAGCTCACCTCGAATCGGGTGGGTTTCTATACGCGGATGACAACTACGGGATGGACAAGTCGTTCCGCAAAATGGTGGCCCAGCTGTTTCCGGAGCAGCGGCTCGAGCCGCTGGCAAACACACATCCGATTTACCATGTTTTTTACGATCTTCCGGGGTTGCCGAAGATTCATGAGCACGATGGTAAGACCCCACGCGGACTGGGGATTACGCTGAACGGCCGGCTGGTATTATATTATAGCTATGAGTCCGATATTGGTGATGGCCTCGAGGACGCGAGGGTCCACAACGATCCCGAGGAGAAGCGGGAACTGGCCATGCGAATGGCTGTAAACATACTTATGTACGCGATTGCCCAGAACGCCCTCCCGTAGCGATTGAGGGGTCGAAAACTCGGCCGGTTGGAACGAAGAAAAGCTGGAATAGATAATGCGGCGTCAGGGCGACCGGCCACGGGCCAGCGAATCATCAAGGGGTAAAGCATGTCGGGAGAGAGAAAAGCCATTTTTTTTGACGCTCAACTCCACCGGGAACTCAGAAAAATTTACCTGAAGGCATTGGGCGTCCGTGTCGTCTCCGGTCTCGTTTCGTTTCTGGCGGTTGCCGCTTGGGTTTTTCTTGCCGTGCTGTTGTGGACGATGGCGACTGATGAACCCGTGCTGTGGCAAGCCATACTGGTTAGCCGGGCCACGTTTGTCCTATTTGCTCTGCTTGCCGCCTTTTTTGTCATCTTACCCATCGCTCGCATGCCGCGGTTTCGTCGGCTGGCTCTCGAAGTAGAGCATCACAAAGACTTCAAACACATCGTCGCGGCCGGATACGAGTTTTCTGAACGCGACGATCTGGGCACCCGTTATTCTCCGGAACTTGTTCGCGAAGTGGTTCGACAAGCCGTCAAATCAGTTGTCGGGCTGCAAGTCCGATTTCTCTTTCTGAACCAGCGCCAACTGCTTTTTGTTCCTGTAGCGTACGCCGCTCTTGTCATTCTGATTGTTGTTGCGCTGGTGTCGCCGACGGTTCTCTTTGACACCGGACGGCGGATTGTCTCACCCAAAACAGCGTCAGCGTTGACTCACAAGGCCAATCTGTACGGTTCGCCGGGTGACGTCACCGTGCTGGCCGGCAGCGATGTAGAGGTTGTCGCGTTCGATTTTGGGGGCTCGAAAGAACCAGTGGCACTGTCTTACAACCTCGCCGAGGGATTCTGGAAGACGGAGGCCACTGAGCCAAGCGAGGTTGCGGTGTCCAATCAGGCCTCGTTGACGCAGTACCGTTATACTTTTAGGGATGTTCGCGGTTCCATCACCTACTATTTCAGGGCGGGCGATCAACAAAGCCGCAAGTATCGCATCAATGTGGTACACAAACCGATCGTAACCGACATGAGCGTCGTTCTCAATCCGCCCAAATATACCGGTGAGCCGGCCGACACCCTGATCGATAGCGGTGGCAATATCCAGGCTCTCGAAGGGACCAAGATCACGATTCACGCGCAGGCTAACAACATCCTGAGCGGCGCTTGGGTCGAGTTTGGTTCGGACAAACCGCGTCCCGTGAACTTTTCTGGTAAGACATTCGAGTTCGATTTTTTCGCGCTCGAAGATGGTCCGTACAGCATTCTACTCGAAGACGACTTGCAACATAGAACCGACGACCCCATTGTCCATTCGATCGAGGTGTACAAGGATAATCCGCCAGTCCTCGATGTGCTGGAGCCGGGCGAGGACGCCACGTTGCCGCGTAACCTACTCGTCGATCTGCGGTTCGTGGCCTCAGATGACTACGGCATCAGCAAGGCCAGCATTTTTTATCGCAAGAACGGCGAGGAGCGGTTCCTTCGTGGTTCGATTCCCCTCGGTGCCGAAAGGGGAACGCGTGAGATCGCCAAGGCGTTTGAATGGGATCTTGGCGACGTTCCTCTTTTTCCCGGTAACTTCGTCGAATACTTTGTGCAGGTAGAGGACAACAACGTAGTCACCGGTCCGGGTGTCACGAAGAGCCAAATCTTCCACATCGCGGTGCCCACAATGGCGGAACTCTACGAAAAAATAAAAAAGGAAGACGCTGAGCGGACGGATCTTTTTGCGGATGCGATGAAAGAAACCGAGGAGTTCAAAGAGCGACTGGAGAAGCTTACGCGAGAATTAAAAAAGACAGAGGAGATGGACTGGAGCCAAAAGAAGGAAATAGACAAGGCCATATCGTCGCAACAAAGCATCGAGGAGAAACTCGAGGATATCCAGACCTCGCTAGAGGAGACGCTTCAGTCGCTGTCCGACAATCGGATGACTTCGCAAGAGATCGGAGAGAAACTCGAAGAGATCAATCGTCTCATCGAAACAATCAACGATGAAGCGCTGAACCGATACGTTGAGGAACTTCGTGAGGCAATGAACAAGCTCGATCCGCAAGAGGTTCAAAAAGCTTTGCAGAACCTCAATGTCAACGCCGAGGACCTGTTGCGGAGTCTGGAGCGGACGGAGAGCTTGCTGAGGGAGATTCAGCAGGAGCAGGAAATGGAAGAGCTGGTGCGTAAGGCCAGGGATTTGATGGACGAGCAAGAGGGACTCCAGGAGCAGACATCAGAGGCCGACGCTGGAGACAACCAAGAAATGGGCGAGCTCTCGGAAGAGCAAAAGGCTCTCGCGGAAAAGGCGGATCGGCTGGCAGAAGAAATGAAGAAAATGGCGGAGAACATCGATGAAAAGCAGTTGTCGGAGGACATGGCCGCCGCCTCAGGCATGTGTGAAAGCGGGGCATCAAAGTCCATGCGGGAGGCTTCTGGTCAGTTGCGCCGGGGAGAGAAGGAGGAAGCCATGCAAAGCCAGGAGGAGGCGAAGAATAATCTGATCGCACTCTTTAGCCGGGTGGTGACGGTGCAGGCGCAGATGAACAACGCGTCACGACGCCGCACAGCCGATAACCTGCAGAGGCTTGCCAATAGCACGCTTGCACTGTCCTTCAAACAGGAAAAGCTCACAAGCCGTCTCAGTGAACAGGCATCCGCCGAGGAACTGTCCAGGGTACGGTTGCTGGCCAACGAACAACAGACATACGTAAGAGCGGTGGAGCAGATCTCAGATGAACTGTACGAGATCGGCAAGAAATCGGTGGCGGTGCCCGATGCGCTTTTGAGACTCCTCGGTAAGACAATTAGTAACATGCGAAGTTCAATGCTCTTTCTCGAGCAGAACAAAGCGTTCATGGCAACGGCCAGTGCCTCACAGGCGGTGACCAATCTGAACGCGACGACGATCGCGCTGCTGACAGCCTGCCAACAATGCCAGTCAGGCGGCGGCGGCGGAGCGTCAGACCAAGTTTCGCGGTTGCAGATGCTCATGGTGCAGCAGCAGCAGATTCTCCAGCAATCTCAGACCTTACTGGGAATGCGCGCGCTGCAGGAAAAAATGCTACAGGAGAGACAGGCAGCCATAGAGCGTCTCGCCGGAGAGCAGCGGTCACTGCAGCAGCTGGCCGAGGACATCGAAAAGGATGTCAAGGGTAACAACCGGGTATTGGGTCGCATGGACAAGATCGTCGAGGAGATGGAGGAAGTCATCCGTGATCTCAACAGTGGAGTGCTCGATGAGCAGACGGTTCGCAACCAAGAACGGATAGTCAGTCGTCTGCTTGATGCGAACCGATCGGTGCATTCACGCGATTATGAAAAGAAGAGGCTCAGCGTTTCGGCGGATGATGTGTTTTCGGCGACGGACGGCACAGAATCGCGCAAATCTGTCTCGCAGTCGCTACGAGAAGAGATAAAGCGAGCCATGTCGCTAAAGGCACCGGGTGAGTTCGAGGATCTGATCAAACTCTACTTCCGCGCCTTGGCCGAGGAAGCTCCCACCAGTCCTAACAAAGAGTGACCCAACTTGTATCTCCACAAAGTCATTCCGCTCATCCTTGTGCTGATACCGCTGGCGGGTTTTGTGCCCGACGTTTGCGGACAGGGACGGTCCAATTTGCAGTCTGATGTCCGCACGGATCTCGCATCGGCGCTGCGCGTAATCCGTCCACTCTTACGCGAAGACGCTCAGCGCGCCATTCAGATGCTGGAGAAGCTGAACAAGGAGTATCCGGGGCATTCGCAAGTGCTGGTTTTGCTCGGTGAGGCGTATCGGGTGGTCGGCGATGTGGATTCGGCGCGTGAAGCCTACGAAACGTGCCAGCGATTTCACCCGGCTAACTTGCAGGCAGGCACGGCGCTGGGGCTTTTGTACGTGCAGGGAGACGATGTGGCAAAGGGTGATGCGGTATTTCGTGATTTGCTGGAGCGCACTAAGTACGGTGTGAATACGTACCGGATGATTGGATCCGCTCTCAGTCGTAACGGGTTCTTCGCTCAGGCGCTTCGTTACTATGAGGAAGGCCGAGACAGGAATAATAGTAACTACGTCTTAACGTTGGACATCGCCTACATGCAAAAGTCCGTGGGCAATTTGCAGGGGTCGCTCATCGAGTATCTACGAGTCATTGAGACGAGTCCAAAGCAACACCGTCTGGTCAAGACCAGAATCATGGATTTGTTGAGGGTGCCCGATGCGGATCACGACGAATTGTTCAACGTCCTGCGTACGCATGGAGATAAAAACACGCCGTATCGAAGGATCGTCATGGAGATTCTGGCTAGCGGATACCTCGAGAGAGGCATGCTCGAGAAAGCGCTTGAGATGGCTCTGCTTGCAGGTCAGCAAAAGGGTTCCGATGGGTCGGTCTTGTTTGTTCTAGCAGGCCAGGCGGTGCAGGAGTATCAGCGCCGTGAAGGCTTGGAACGAACACGCTATTTCGACCTGGGATTACGTGCGCTGGAGGCGTACCTCGATGGCTACCCGGACGCGCGTGACGTACCGCGGGCGAAGTTGATGTTAATAGATCTCCTCGTCGATCTCGCCTCTGGCCGCGCCAAGAGCCATCCCGACATCGATCTCGACGCGGTCGTGATCCGCGCATTGCAGGCGTTGGATTGGCTCATTACGTCGTTCCCGGGGACAGATTATGCGGAACAGGCTTATCTCAAAAAGGGAGACGTCGTGTTTCGGATCCAGAAGCGGCCTCAAGAAGCACTCAAGATCTACACAGACGGCATGCAGAACGCCCGGTTCTACCCGACCAACTTTGCCGAGAGGCTCGGTCGGGTGTACCTGGTCACCGAGGAGTACGAACGAGCCAAAGAACATTTTTCACAGCTCGTCAAATCCAAGAATAAAGAGCTTAGCGAGACGGGGGTCTTCTATAACGGCCTGCTTCTCACCTTCATGAAACAATACGAAGCAGCTCGGGATTCGCTTACTGGCCTGGCGGAGAGCAACCCCGCTTCTCAGTTTACCAATGATGCCATCCATCTGGCCTGGGTTATTGAAGAAGGGCTGCAGGGAGATCAGAGAGTCCTCGACCGCTTTGTCAAAGCGCTGCGATTGGAGATCGCCGGAGACACCACTCAGGCCATAAGCGAGCTGACCGGAATCGTCGATTCACCTGAGACGACGCCTTTGCGAGCGAGATCCCTTGTCAAACTTGGAGAGCTATACGAAAGTCTCGGTGAGCATGATAAGGCCTTGGCCGTGCTGCGAAAATTTGTTGAGCAGTATCCGCAGGATGCGCGGTTGCCGGACGTGCATAGAAAAGTCGCTCGCATTCACGAACAAGGTTACAGCGACAAAAGACTGGCCTTGAAGACATACGAAGATATTCTCATTTCGTTCCCGCATTACATATTTCTCGACGAGGTGAGGGCGGACGTTAAACGCCTGCGCGAGACTCTAGGTGAGGCGCCATGAATAGGTCTGTTGTGGTGAGTCGTTTGTTGACGTTGGCCCTGGCGGTGGTGGCGCTCATTCCGGGCACCTGTCCGGCACAGGCGTCCTCGATACTGGTGCCCATGGATCTAACGCAAACCAACCACCTGAAGGCATATGGGCTGGCCTTTCATGCTCTGCAAAAAGGGCACACCGTGCATTGGTTGCTCAACTACCGGGGTGGCAGCTTTGTTCTGCCGGCGGGTAAGAGCGTGATTCTGGAGGCGCGACTAAAAAACGTCTCCTTTAGCGAAGTCAGTGGTGCGGACGTGGCGGTCATCTATGCCGAAGTAGAAAGAGAGAACATGGAGCTAGTGATTCTAGAGAAAGCGCCGCGTATCGCGGTTTACACACCGCCAAATAAGCAACCTTGGGATGACGCAGTGACGCTTGCCCTGACCTATGCAGAGATCCCTTTTGCAAAGGTCTTCGACGCGGAGGTGCTCATGGGTGAGCTGCTTGAGTACGACTGGCTTCATCTACACCACGAGGATTTCACCGGGCAGTACGGCAAGTTTTACGGCTCTTACGGGCACGCGGAATGGTATCGAACGCAGCAAGTTCAGTCCGAAAAGCTGGCCAAGAAACTGGGATTCGACAAGGTGCCCGACGCAAAAAAAGCGGTGGCCGAAAAAATCAGAGAATACGTAACGGGCGGCGGTTTTCTGTTCGCCATGTGCTCTGCGTGTGACACGATAGATATCACCTTGGCGGCACATTCCCTTGATGTCGTTCCCAAGGAGTACGATCACGATGGAGTCACGCCGGGATTTCAAGACAAGCTGGACTATGAACGTTGCTATGCCTTTACGGGATTTCGATTAATCTCAAATCCACTCGTCTATGAGTTTTCAAATATTGATACTAGCGATTACGCAAAAGCGCGTGGTAGCGACGTTGACTATTTCGCACTCTTTGCGTTTTCGGCAAAGCACGATCCGGTGCCGAGCATGCTTGTTCAAAACCACGTCAATGTAGTTAAGGGTTTTCTGGGACAGACAACTGGTTTCAAGAAGTCCTTAATAAAACGCAGCGTATTGATACTCGGCGAAGATACAGCTCACACTGAGGTCAAGTATTTGCACGGCAACCTCGGTATGGGCACATTCACCTTTCTTGGCGGGCATGATCCAGAGGATTACCAGCACGCCGTTGGTGACGTGCCAACAGATCTAGCTCTGCACGTAAACTCGCCCGGCTACCGGCTGATTTTGAACAACATTTTGTTTCCTGCTGCGAAAAAGAAAAAGATGAAAACATAAAGCCGGCACCTCTTATATCGGCGAGACACAGCACCATTCTCTGTGTCCGGCTCCCGTGCGACAGGTCACGATGGGGCGTAAAATGCGATGGATTCGCGCGGCCACCAACGAGCATGTGGTCACATGGTTGGTTAACGACAAACCGCTTGACATCTGAACCACTTTGGAGAATAATCAATCGTGCTCGTCTGCCTGTTGCGACTCATGGTGGTTGTGTTTACTCGGAGATACAAGGTGGTTAGATGACTAAGCCCGTGATGAGGATGGAGGTGAAGAGTCCGAATCGGGTAGTGATTCGGATGCTATGATGGATAAGGATTTTACGAGCTGTCTGAAGTGCCGTAACGGTGTTCTATTGCCCCTTTCAGATTATGGCCGCGATGGTGCACCGATTATGTACAAGGCGTGGGTCTGCAACAACCCAGAATGTGGTTTCAACATTCGAATTGACAACGGCGAAATAAGTCTGGGTAGAGATATCAGCACGTCAGTAAAATAGTAGTCTCTCATTTGCCATTGTCGGGATCATTGGAAAGTTCCGAGGGAGTTCGCCCGGTTGTCGCGGCTCCCCTTTTTATTTGCATTAACAGGACAACGAGAAATGCGACCGCGACCGCTAACATCCATCCCTCTTGGACGTAAAAAGGCGTTGTCACCAGACTATCGGGCCCAAGCGTCAACTGCATGAAGGCGACAGTGTTGAGTACGGCGTGAGAGAGAATCGTGTATGTGAGATTTGATGTGGCAAGAAAGATAAAGCCGACGAATATGCCAAAGCATGTCATACTTGGCAGCAGGTGTGGGTTGAGGTGAATCACTCCAAAAAAAACGCCGGTAAGCAGCATGGCCACAACGCCACCCATATTGCGGCTAAAGACTCGTTGTACGACACCCCTAAAGACAATTTCTTCCGAGATGGGCACGATGATACAGAGCCCGATAAACGTCACGACGGCGGCCACGACACCGTCGGGCTGGAGGGCCCTCAGGCCTTCCAGGTACTCGCTCGGCGTGGGCATGAATCGCTGAGTCAGTAGATAAACGTGATCGATGACGACCACCATGGTAAGCGTCGCCAGTACAACATAAATTGTGGTCGCCGCCTGAATTCCCTTGATCCACAGCTGCTTTCTAAAACCGGGTTCGAACCGTCTGCTCAGGATATATATGGGGAGTATGATACCGACGGTGGGTGCAATGCTGATCCCCACCCGAAACTGTTCGAGCATGACAAAAATCTGCTGAATAAAGACGCTGCTCAATATGCAGCTCAGACCAAAGAAGAGCAGCAGATATTGATTAAGGATCTCAAAGAGATCCCCACCGTCGAAATCGTGATTGCTTTTGGGTGTGTTCTGCATTACGGTTCTGTCGTGTCACTTTAGGGTAACCATGCCAAGTTGACGAATTCTGGTTATATGTGAGCTTCAGTGGTGCTGCTCATATTCTAAGTCAAAAGAAAAGCACAGCCAACCCTTGTCGAACATGATAGCTGTAGTCATTTTCGATCTTGATAACACGCTAACCGATTTCATGAGGATGAAGGAAAGCGCGGTGGACGCAGCTGTCGATGCAATGATTGACGCTGGACTGATGTTGCCTGCGCAAACCATTAAAGACAGGATTTACGATGTCTACGACAAGAAGGGGATCGAGTTTCAGGGCGTTTTCGATGACGTGTTGAACCAACTGCTTGGAGAGGTCAATCACAAGGTTCTCGCGGCGGGGGTGGTGGCCTACCGGAGAGCCAGGGAAGCCGCTTTGGTGCTGTACCCGCATGTGCGTGTCACTCTTTTTGAATTGATCAAAAGAGGTCTTCGACTGGCCGTCATAACCGACGCACCCCGTAAGGAGGGGTGGCTACGTCTTTGTTATCTGCAATTGCATCACATGTTTGAAAAGGTGCTTACCTTCGAAGACACCGGAGAACGGAAACCCAGTCCGGTGCCCTTCAAAACGGTTTTGGAACACTTTGCCGTCCAGCCCCAGCAAGCCATGATGGTGGGGGATTGGCCGGAAAGGGATATCAGTGGAGCGGCGCAACTCGGAATTATCACGGTGTTTGCCCGTTATGGCGACAGGGCGGGCGTCACGGAGAGCGGAGCCAAATACGAAATCGACGACATCATAGAACTTGTCAAAATCGTTGACAACCATAACAGCAAGAAATGACCCGTCCAGTAAGCGTTAACTGCCGCTGCGCTCAACTATAAAGAGCCTCCCGTGCGGTTAGGTGATTCAAGAACGGAAACAGTGGCCCATGGATGTATTGACTGGCGAGAGGATGAAGATAGTCGACGAGGAGACTATCAAACGTTTCTGTCCGGGACTCGAGCTGATGGAACGGGCGGGTCGTGAGGTGGCGCAATTCATCCTCGAACGTTTCCCAAAGCAAGGGTTCAAGGCATCAATCTTTGTGGGGCCGGGTAACAACGGCGGCGACGCTCTGGTGGTTGCGAGGCATCTCAGCGAAGAGGGTCGGGCATGTTCGCTTCATTACATGTCTTCCCCGGAAGACTATACGATGGACGCGCTAAAGAACTATCACCGCGTCCAACAGCGGCTCGGCCAGTATCGCAAGCTCAGGGAAATAAACTCCACCAGACCGGATTGGGTGAGTGTCGTACAACGGGACTTTGCCGATGCGACCGTTGTCGTAGACGGTCTTTTTGGCACTGGGCTGTCTCGGTCCCTCGAAGGGCGTGCCGCCGAAATCGTCACACTCATAAACAGCAGCCGGCTGCCTGTTGTCAGTATTGACATACCCTCGGGAATACACAGCGACACGGGCGAGGTACTTGGCCAGGCGGTGCGTGCCACATACACCATCACCATGGGTTGCCCCAAAGTCGGCATGCTCTTCCATCCCGGTAAGTCTTATGTTGGTGAGCTTGAGGTGGCTGACATCGGATTCCCCGATGAAGTCGTGCAGGCCAATTCTCTCGGCATGTACTTGCTCGATAGGGAGGATGCATCTCGCCGATTACCTGCACGGCCGCCGTCTGGGCACAAGTACGAAATGGGCGTGGTCCTGCTGGTCGCGGGGAGCCGGGCGTATACCGGTGCGGCCGTGCTAGCCGCCGAAGCCGCGCTAAGAAGTGGATGTGGGATGGTTTACGTCGCCGTGCCCGAGGGTATTCGGCAAACGGTTCAAATCGGGCTAAGAGAAGCGATCGTGATACCTCTGCCGGAGACGGTGGAGGGCACGATTGCCGTGAAGGCACGGTCCGCCCTTGAAAACCACCTGGAAAAAGCCGACGTTCTGGTGGTCGGACCCGGTTTGACCACTCACGAAGAGACAGTTCGGTTTGTCATCGATCTGGTTGGCGATCACACGCGACCTTTGGTGCTGGATGCCGACGGCATCAACGCATTCGTCGGCAAGTCGGATAGGCTGCCATCACTCGCTCCCCGAGCGGTCGTCACCCCTCACAGTGGCGAGCTTGGCAGGGTGCTGGCGAGCGATATTCCCCGTGATCCCTTGAAACGCATCGAGTTAACCCGTCAGACCGCAAGAAGTTGGGGTGTCACCATCGTTCACAAGGGTGCGCCGACGCTGATAGCATCGGCCGAAGGCGATGTGTGGGTTAACTACCATGGCAGCTCGGCCTTGGCGACGGCTGGCAGCGGAGACGTGCTCGCCGGGGTGCTAGGCGGTTTGCTTGCGCAGCATTCCTCCGAGCTCGACGCGGCGTGTGTCGCGTGTTTCCTGCATGGGCGTGCTGCCGAGTTCGCCGCAGGCGAGGTGGGGCTGCGAAGTGTGATTGCGGGGGACCTTTTGAGATACCTGGGTGGTCCGTTGCTCGAACTGGAGCACACCGCAAACTAGATGTGCCGATGTTATTGACAGCGCCCGTTCTTTCAGTTAAATAGTAATTTTAATTCATCACAAACTGCGCTTCTAGGTCGCTAAAGCCACGGAAATCAGTCCAACCGAACGTTGAAGGAAGGTGTGTCCTCATGCAGGAAAGGACTCCGCAGGACGTAATCAAGTATGCCAGTGAAAAAAAGGCAACGGTAGTCGATCTCAAGTTTCTTGATTTTCCGGGTACGTGGCAGCACTTCAGCGTACCGGTGGAATCTCTTGATGAGGCTGTATTCGAGGACGGATTCGGATTCGATGGTTCTAGCATTCGCGGGTGGCGAAACATTGACGAGAGCGACATGCTCGTGGTTCCCGATCCAAATACGGCTTTTATGGACCCTTTTACAAGAGAGCCGACATTGAGTTTGGTCGGCAACATTTTTGATCCGATTACCAAGCAGCGTTATACAAGAGATCCAAGGGGAGTCGCGGTCCGTGCTGAAAACTACCTCAAGAGTACGGGTATCGCGGATCAGGCGAGCTTTGGTCCCGAGGCGGAGTTTTTTATCTTCGACGATGTGAGATTCGATCAAAAAGAAAACATGGGATTTTACTACATCGATTCAAAGGAGGGTAGCTGGAACTCCGGGCGCGAAGAGGGACCTAACCTCGGCTATAAGCCTCGCTACAAGGAAGGCTACTTTCCGGTGCCGCCGACCGATTCGTTCCAGGACCTGCGCTCCGAGATGATGCTGACTTTGATGAAGCTTGGCTGCGAGGTTGAGACTCAGCATCACGAGGTGGCGACTGCAGGGCAGGCCGAGATCGATATGCGCTTCGATTCGCTCACTCGGATGGGTGACAAGATGATGGTCTATAAGTACGTCATACGCAACGTTGCGCGAAGGTATGGCAAGACGGTCACGTTTATGCCAAAGCCGATCTTCAACGATAACGGTTCCGGGATGCATGTTCATCAGAGCCTGTGGAAGAACGACAAACCACTTTTCGCAGGGAATGGTTACGCAGGTTTGAGTGACACCGCTTTGCATTACATTGGCGGGATCCTGAAGCATGCGCCTTCAATTCTTGCTTTTTCAAATCCCACGACTAACTCTTACAAGCGTCTCGTACCGGGGTTCGAAGCGCCGGTGAATCTCGCGTACTCCCAGCGTAACCGTAGCGCCGCGGTTCGTATTCCCATGTATTCACCCTCGCCAAACTCGAGGCGTGTCGAGTTTCGGTGTCCCGATCCGACCTGTAATCCTTACTTCGCCTTTGCCGCCATGATGATGGCCGGCCTCGACGGGATAGAGAACAAAATTGATCCTGGTGAACCGCTCGACAAGAACATCTATGATCTGCCCCCCGAGGAGCTGGGAAGGATAGCCAAGACGCCGGGTTCGTTAGACGAGGCGCTGAATGCCCTCGAGGACGACCATGCCTTCCTTCTAAAAGGTAACGTGTTCGATGAGGATGTTGTTCGTACCTGGATAGATTATAAGAGGGAGAGGGAGCTATCCGCCATGGCGCAGAGACCGCATCCGTACGAATTCTTTTTATATTTCGACGCGTAGCGGAAGCGTCTTATGAAGCCACCACAAAAGAAAAGCGATTACAAATCGACCCCTCCCATAGACGACACAGCGTCATTTGAAGTGAACTCTCCGGTCAGCCGAGAGAGCTTTCTCAGCCTGTCCCGCAACTACCTGTCCATTCTAAAGAAGAGTCTCGTCGATTTCCGTTCAAAGGGCAGCGAAGGACGAGCATTCGTTCAGGACTACAGTAGGATTGTCGATTCGCTGGTCGGGGTATTGTTTCAAAGAGCGATCCAAGAGCATGGAATCGCTTACAACCGTGTCGATATTGCGATCGTTGGCATGGGTGGTTATGGGCGTGAGGAACTTGCACCCTATTCCGACGTCGATATCCTGATCCTCTGCAAGCGTAAGACACGTGTGACCAAACTCATCGCCTCTTCGTTCATCCGTTTGATGTGGGACGTTGGTTTTGAATTGGGCCATGCGGTCGAGTCGTTGGTAGAGAGCGAGAGCACGCTAGCGCGGCACATGGATACACGAACGGCGCTTTTTGAAAGTCGCTGGATCTGTGGATCGAGAAAAATCGCGCGCGAGGTAGAGACGCAGATTCGCAGGCTCCGCAAGAAAGACCGTGAGGCTTTTCTGTCACGAAAGATAAAGGACGCAGTTAGCAGGCATGCGCGGTACTCGAATCGCTATCAGTTGATAGAACCCAACGTTAAAGTGAGCCCAGGCGGCTTGAGAGATTTTCAGACTTTGGTTTGGTTGGGCATGGTGCTCGGTGGCCAGAGGGGTTTGGCTGCCCTGCGCAAGAAGGGTCTTCTCCTACACGGAGAAACCGCTGTTTTGGAGTCCGCGTACGATTTTCTGCTAAGAGTCCGCGTGGAGTTGCATTTGGCCACCGAGTCCAAGGAGGATCAGCTGACGGTTGGCATGCAAAAAGTCATCGCGGAACGTCTCGGGTACAAGGCGAAGCGAAGTCATCTTGGTGTGGAACTTTTTATGAGAGACTACTACAACCACACTCGAGCTATTTATACAATCACAGAGGACATCATGGACGAGCTTCACTATGGCAAACGGCTCGACGTGCTCCTCGGTAGGAAGAAGGTGCCGAGAGCGGTAGGCAAGTTGTCGCTGAGGGTAGATAGAAGCCGAATAAAACGAGAGCCACTCTATTTATTCGTCAGGCAAAAGAAGGAGGGCGTCAAACTACACAGAACACTCAAGCGTCGTCTGGAAGTCATTCTTAAAGAGGACCTATCGGGCAAGGCGGCGCTAACACTCATGCGGCACAGTTTCCCCAGGCTCTTGGAAGGTGGAACCAATGTCAGTCTTGTTCTGCGCACGATGCACGAGACGGGATTTCTTGGCACTATCATACCGGAGTACAATGATCTCACCAGTCTTAAGAGATACGATCTTTATCACCACTACACGGTCGATGAGCATAGTTTTCAGGTTGTGTACAATGTTGAGCAGCTCGCCAATATGAAGTCCAGGCGACTCGCGCCAATGGCACGGATATACTCCGAGATTTCGAACAAGCACGTGCTTTTCTTGGCCGCGTTATTACACGACATCGGTAAAATAGAGGGTGCGGGACATGCTAAGAAAGGTGCGGCGCTGTCGCAGCGTATACTCAAGCGAATGGGGGTCGAGGCTGGAGTTATCGATACCGTCTGCTTTTTGATCGAGATCCATCTTCTCATGTCCCATTTTAGTCAGCGACGGGACCCGACAGATATAGGAACGCTTCGTTCCTTCTGCAAAAAGGTTCGTAATCGGAGCAACCTCAAGTACCTTTGTTTGCTGACGTATGCAGACCTGGACGCCACCTCGCCTGTGGTTTGGACCGAATGGAAACGCAGTCTTCTGTGGACACTCTACCTGAGCGCCTACCGGTTTATGGCCCAGGCGGAAAAGGAGCCCGACGTTGTTTACAAGGCGCGCAAAAAGGCACTCCTTAGATCGTTTGCAAGTGGAACGCTGAGGCAAAGAGCATTGGAGCACTTGGATATGCTTCCTGGTCGATATCTTCTAACGATGAATGCTTCGCAGGTAAAAGCACACATGGAGCTCGTTGCGGCTCTCGACAAGGACAAGGCTATTGTTAGCAAGAGAAAGATAAAGCTGGCAACGGAGATTACGTTTTGTACGCATGATAAACCCTACCGTCTATCGCAGTTGTGTGGTGTGCTTACCTTGAATGATTGTAACATTCTCTTTGCTTACGCCTTCACGAGGACGGACGGCAAGGTGCTCGACGTGTTTTATGTGGAAGACATCGGCGGGGTGGGGCCCATCGACGACGCTCGCATTGACAAGGTCAGACGGGATCTAAACGATATCGTGGGAGAGAAGATCGATATACATGATGCGGTCGAAAAGCACGTTCAAAAGTGGAAGCGGCAGAGGATACGTTCAATACCGGTTCCGCTGCGGGTCGAATTCGAAAACGACTTGTCCGGCGACGTTACCATAGTCGACATCTTTGCGATGGATCAGCCGGGACTCCTGTTCAAAATAGCCAGGGCGCTTTCCGAAGAAGGATTGACAATTCATCGAGCAAGAATATCGACTGAAGCCAATCGAGCCATCGATTCCTTCGATGTTCAGGACAAAAAGACGAGGAAGGTCACGGCGATCGACAAGTTGCGCCAAATAAGAAAACGGCTGGAAACAGCCCTGGCTTAATGCAACTGACTAACAAAATTATCGTAACATCGCCGCACGAGCTCTTTGTATTGCCCAAGGGCGGATTCGACATCTCCATTAGATGACATGCCGAGAAGTTCCATCGTTGTCGCCAGATACTGAAATGTTTCCGTGGTCGACTCCGGGCTTGATGGCAACATCAGCTCTCCGAGCTCGAGCAGATATTCGATCTTACTGTAAAGCGCGAGCGCGGCCGTCATGGTGTCGTGATCGTCGCTGGTTATCAGTCCTGCCTTCGCGAGATGTTTTAGTCGAGTCCGCGATGAGTGTTCGAGACTAAAGGGCTTACCCAAGACGGCCAGCCCAATCGAACAGAGATACTCAATGTCATAGCGGCCGCCTTGTGATCTCTTGGTCTCGAGGAGCTCTGCGTCCTTTTTTACAAGTCCTTGCAATTTACTGCGTGTCTCGATAAGTGACTCAATCGTTCCGGGGACAGGGTTCTCGACCAAACGGGGCATTATTGCCTCCGTGAATTCTTCAGCGAGCGAGGGATCACCCCACCAGTGAGCGCACTTGGCAAAAGCAACTCTCTCCCACGGCGACAAGCGCTTCGCAAAGTATTGACGGTAGGTTTCCAGGTCTTGGACCAGGGGGGCGTTCGCACCTTCGCCTCGAAGTCTGAAGTCAATTTGCAGCAGATTCCCCTCCGCCAGGATCCGACTGATGCCCTGGATCGCGCGAGTTACTGGTTCTAGTTCACGCCCCTTTGTTATTACCAACAGGTCGAGGTCACTTGTGAGTCTTGGCTCTCCAACCGCGAACGATCCCAGAGCAAACAGCACGACCCCATCCGATTCCCCGACGATTGTATCGAACCCCACGGTGATCAACTCACGTACTGATCGGGTTATCACCTGCGACAACCCCTGTGGAAAGGTACCCCGATCGATGTCCACTACCCAGGCAGCCAATATACGTTGGTCGATAGTGCTTTGCGTTCGCTCGCCATCGCTACCTCTCGCTCTCGTTCCCGAATTCTCGGCGGACGCACGCCACACGGTATCGGCTAATGGTGTTGTCAGCAACGCTTCGGGATCATCTAGAATAATGTCTAGAACCTGCA
>Ga0224512_10000790_pt1 | contig 32400 bp, 41 predicted proteins | sample SF_May12_sed_USG_4_FD_169103 | JGI IMG/M metagenome (GOLD analysis project Ga0224512, IMG submission 169103) | Sediment microbial communities from San Francisco Bay, California, United States - SF_May12_sed_USGS_13 | ecosystem: Environmental > Aquatic > Marine > Sediment | place: USA... | reverse complement strand
TGTAAGAGTGTCAGCAGGCGTAGTGGGATAGTATCCTTCTTGTAATCCCATAGGATATCCATCTCCTGATTGACTCCATGGAGCTTCTTTTGATTCAATTGAATAAGATTGGCCCTTATATGGTGTCAAAACATCCCAATGTACTTTATCAAAAACAAAAAATTCAACTTCTGGTCCCCATGTACTAAAATCAAAACCTTGAGTTTTAACATACTCTTCTGCTTTTTGAGAAATTCCTCTTGGGTCTCTTGATAATCTTCCTCTATCTTCTCCCCAATAGACATCACAAAGAAGTCTAGCTGTTTTATTTTCAGTCATCCATGGAATTATTGCAAATGTATTTGGATCTGGTTTTAGAAGAAGATCTGAATCATTAATATCAGCAAAACCAACTATTGATGAACCATCTAATTTTGGTAATCCATCTCTCATTTGTTCAGAGGTAAACGTATTTGCTGAAATTGTAGTATGATGAAAATGACCTGTTAGGCCTGTAAACTGCAGATCAATAAACTGAATACCCTCATGTTGAATTCTTGAGAAAACTTCGTCGGGTGAAAATCCTACTTGGATTGCTTCTCCGTGACTGACTTTATATGGCAATTTTATACTTCAATCAAACACAAATACATCAGCCATTTAAGGATTAGGTAGGAATGTCAGAATCAAACGCTGTTGATATCCATTCTTTGCATCATACAGTTTTACGTGAAACCGAAAATGATTCTATTTTAGAAATTAATCCAAATTTTTACAGAAATCTTGCTGATTTTATTGGAAATTTAAGGAAGCAAGAATTTGATGGTATAGAAAATAAAATCAAAAATACTATGATAGAGATGGTTACAGAACTTACATCATTATTGATACAAATCAGACTAGATAAAATTTCAAAAACTTCTGATTTAGAAATTAGCTATCTTTTAGATGAAGAGAAATTTATTCTAGATTCACAAGAAGATCAAATAGAAAGAATAGAAATGATCATTTCTGCAACAATTAATGGAAAATCTAAATTTCTTGAATCATTAGCTCAAAATCACAAAACCAAGAAAATTGTCATCAGATTTCTTAATGAAGTAGATGAAATTGTTGGTGCTGATCTTGAAAAATATGGTCCTTTTAAAACCGAAGACATAGCTACAATTCCATATGAAAATGCTCAGGCCTTAATTTCCAAAAATGTTGCCACGAAGGTTCATTGGGAAGATTAGATAGAAATTATGCCTTTTAGTATGATATTGTATGTCTCATACAGGTGTTGATGTAATTGATTTTCTATTCTACACAATTTATCCTGTAATTGGAATTTTTGCAGTAGAAATTATTAGCAGATTAGTAAAGGCTGCAAAATGGATAAAATTATGGACTCAAGCAATTGTATCGATTGGTTTTGGAGTTTACTATTGGTTTATTCTACCAGCACCACAAAATTTTCCATTAACAGCTATGGTGATGTTTGCACTTGCTATTGCTTTAATTTATCAAGGAAGGCGAGCAAAAATTTCCCCCGACAAAAGTCCATATTAATTTTAAAATCTTCCAAAAATCCGTTTTAAAATATTTGGTTTGTTACGTCCGCCATCTCGAATAACTTTTTTTTCACCAAATTTTTTTGCTCTAATCTGACTGAGCTTTACACATCTATGTTCTTCAGGAAGTCTATGTTCAGCACAAAAAGGATCCTTGCAATAATTGCATTGAAATGGCATATCGGTTAAATCTCCACAATATGCACATTTTTCTGATTGCATATTTTCAATTACTATTTTTCTTTTAATAAAGGTGCCAGTATTTGCTTATAGAACTTCTTAGTGTCTAAACATTTTTACGATGATTAAATTGAGTTTATTACAGAAATTAGATGATTAAAGATAAGGTTGCAATAATAACTGGAGCCAGTAGTGGTATTGGATTTGCTACTGCTTTAGCATTATCAAAGGCAGGTGCAAAAGTTGCTATAGGTGCTAGAAGAGTTGACAGACTGGAAGAACTTGCAAAAAAAATCTCAGCAGAAGGTGGAGAAGTATTTTATCAAAAATTAGATGTAACACAAAGATCTCAATGTGAAAATTTTGCTAAAGCAGTTTTAGACAAATGGGGCTCTATTGATATTCTTGTAAATAATGCGGGTTTGATGCCTTTGAGTTTCTTCAAGAGTCTCAAATTTGATGAATGGGATAGAATGATTGATGTGAATATCAAAGGCGTTTTGTATTCTACAGGCGCCGTAATTTCTCATATGAAAGAAAAAAAATCTGGTCATATTGTAAATCTTTCATCCGTAGCTGGAAGAATTGTTTTTCCTGCCGGCAGTGTTTATTGTGCAACAAAACATGCAGTTGCAGCATTTAGTGAGGGATTAAGACAAGAATTTAGCGTTCGTTCTAACATTAGGGTAACTAGTATTGAACCCGGAGTTGTTGCAACAGAACTTAACGATACAATTACTGATGAATCTTTGAAAGGATTTGTTGAAAATACAAAGAAGATGGAGGCATTACAAGCAAAAGACATTGCAAATGCCATTTTGTATGCGGTTGATTCACCCTCATATGTTAACGTAAATGAAATTTTGATACGACCTACAACTCAAGAACGTTAAGTTGACAAACATACCACATGTTGTAATTTTAGGTGGTGGATTTGGTGGGCTTTCAGCTGCCAATGAATTAAGAAATTCATTACAGTCATCACAAGTAAAAATCACTGTTATTGATAAAAAAGACTGGTTTATGGTTGGGTTTGCAAAGTTATGGATAATCAATGGAACTCGTACTTTCGAAAATTCAATTGGATCACTAAACGAATTATCAAAAAAAGAAATTGATTTCATTAAAGATGAAATTTTATCAATCAATCTCGAAAATAAGAACATAAAAACCAAATCTCAAATTATTTCATTTGATTTCCTAATAATTTCAATGGGTGCAGTATTAGCTCCTCAAAAAATCCCCGGATTACAAGAAAATGGATTTAATCTCTATGATCATAAACAACTTTCAGAAATTCATGATAGACTTGAGAAAATGAAATCTGGAAAAATTGCAATATCCATTATGGGGATGCCTTACAAATGTCCACCTGCACCATTTGAGGCTAGTTTACTGATTGATTCTATGCTTAGAAAACGTGGAATTCGTGATTCTGTACAAATTGATTTTTACAGTCCAGCCCCAATTACATTACCTGCAGCTGGTCCTGAGGTTAGTAAACAAATTCTTGAAATGATAAATTCTGAAAAAATTGTTTTTCATAATTCATCCAAAATAAAATCTGTTGAATCTAAAAAATTAATTTTTGAAAATAACGAAGCTGATTTTGATTTACTTTTAGCTATTCCACCACATATTGCCCCAAAAGTAATTTATGATTCTGGATTAGCAAAAGAACCAGGATTTATTCCAATAGACAGAGACTGTAAGACGCCTTTTGAAAACATCTTTGCAGTTGGTGACGTAACCAGCTTAACAGTTGCAGAAAATATGGCAGTTCCTAAAGCAGGAATTTTTGCAGAAGGGGAAGGTATTACAGTTGCTAAAAATATTATCTCAAAAATTCAATCCAAAGAAGAATCTATGCTATTTGATGGAAAAGGTGGATGCTTTATAGAATCAGGTAGAGATACTGCATCTGTTATTGAAATTGATATGTTTTCAAATCCTAAACCATCAACAAGCCTTACAGAGGCAACTTCTGATAATCTTTCTAAAAAAGTAGAATTTGAAAAAGAAAGAATGTCAAAATGGTTATGATTCATCTGATCTGCCTTTATCTTTTGAAAGATATTCTAGTATAGCTTTTACTTCTACACTTAGTTCTTGTGTATTTTTTGACAGATTGAGCTTTTCAGGAATATCATTTTTAAAATCTTGATCTTCCAATAAGATATTTCTTTGTTGAATACAATCCAGGTGATCCTTATCAGTAGCAGAAATTTTATGACAAATATTACAAAGTTTCATAAATTTTGTTAAACAATACGACGATTTAATAATTTCATTTTATGCCTCTGAAGCGAGGGATCGTAGTCTAGCTTGGTATGATACTAGTCTGGGGGACTAGTGGTCGCAGGTTCAAATCCTGCCGATCCCATCACAATTTCAATATTTTCAGTAGTTTTTCAAAATTTTCTCGAGTTTTTTCTTGTTTGTATTGTTTCAAAACATCAATTATTTTTTCTTTAGGCGGATTTTTGTAAATTTTTTGAGCTTTTTTTGCATTTCCTGATCCAATGAAAAATGCCTGAGTAATCGATGTAACATTAGATGGCTTTCTTTTAGTGCTAGAGCTTTCAAAATCAATTAGACTAACCTTTGTTTTTCCTACAATGACATGCTTAGAAATATTACTTAACTCTCCGTGATCAAAACCTATTTGATCTAATCTGTAACAATCTTCTAAAATATTTTTTATTGTAGATTTTAATTTTTTTGCACTTCCAATCCCTTTCAACAAATCTAACCAATCACTAAATTTCTCTCCTTCAAGATATTCCATAATTAAGAAATTTTTACTAACATCAAACATTTTTGGCCCAACATCTACTGAATTTACTAATTTTAATAAGACTGCCTCATTTTTCATATCGTTTCTTTGTGAGTCTGTTCTTCTAATTTTAAGTGCAATCTCTTTGTTACCTTTTTTTGCAAGAACTACTACCCCCACGTATCCTTTCCCTAAAATTGCCAAGTTTCCGAGTGTAGTAGGACCAATTAATGAAATTGATTCAATTTTTAATTTTTCTAATTCAATGATTCTTGATTTTATTTGACGACTAGTAGCTTTTGGATATCCTAAAATTTTTGAATAAGGCTCTTTAGCAAATTTTTTAATTGAAATGAAGGAGTGTACCATCTATTGAAATCAATTCACTTGCTGCCTCTTTAATTGATTTGCTTAGATTTTTGTTTCCTATGGAAACTTTGAAACCTCGTTTAAGATCACCATGAAGACCTTTTGGTATGCCTGTCTGAAGATTTTTTTCCAAAAATTCTATCATGAACTTGACTGCATCAGTATGCTTTCTTTTTTCTAATGAAACTATCTTTCTATCATTTCCCATCCACACTAATTCTGCGTTTTTGAGATTTTTAGAAATGAAACTTTTGGTACTGTCATCTCTGAAAAATTCTGGTCCATTCTTTAGATATATTTGGCCAATTTTTGTAGATTGTAAAAAGAAAAAGAGATAAGCTGCATTTTCTTGATCTGTGTAAGGTTCACTTCTAAATACAGTGAATCCTCCTAATTCTAATTGTGTAGACAATGTAGAAGTTGCTCTTTTAATTTGTCCCCAAATTATATCAGGACTTCTAATTTTAAAATTAAATTTTATCACTAACAAATTATCCCAATATTTTTTTGATATTCTCGATTTTTTATTCTTGAAAAAATCTAATGATGGTCTTTCTTTAAATGCCCTAGAAATAAGAACAAATTTTCCAATATTTTCATCAGAAATTGCAGCAGCTAAATTCCTATTACTATCAATTGGATCAATAACCACTATTGACGTATCAAATATTTTTGAAGTTTTTCCAATAATTTGTTTTTCTTTAATTTTTGATATTGATTTAATGAGGTTTTCAAAACTACCAAACTCCAAAATCAAAACTTCTGAAATATATCCACTAAATCCTTGTTTTGCTATTTCTGCACCGTAAATTCCACTTGACTTTAGAAATGTTTTTAGAATTCTAACTTCATTTCTCATTTTTGATGTTAGAGACTTTTTCATAAATTTAGTATGAAATGGAGATCTATCTGCAGCACTTTTCCATTCTCCAACTTTTACATCATAAAATGGCACAACATTAATCTTAGTACTCTTAATTTTAGCCTCAACATATGGATGCTGAGAATATCTGACATATGGAAAATATTGTTTTAATGCATCAAAACCAATTTTCTTAGAAATTTTTTCAAATTTTTCTTCTGATACTGTTTTTTTGAATCTAATAAAAATATCAATGTCTGCATCTTTAGATAACCAAGTGCCTTTTGCAAATGAACCTCCAAATTCTAATCCTAGCACCTCTGGATATTTTTTAATTTCTTTTTCAACTAGATTGTATGCTAATTCTGCGATTTGCTTTTTGGATTGTTCTGTTATTTTAGAAGGAACGCCAATTTTAGAAATCATTTGTTTCATTTTATTGCTTGAACCTCCATCAAATCTGAATAAATTGGTCCACTTGATGTAAGTTTACTTTTTTTCAATTTTATGCTAGATATTTCCTGTATTCCAAAATCTATCACTTTTTGACTTTCCAATTCATTTGTTATATCTCCAATCTTCTTTTTAATTCTAAATATTGTGATATGAGGTTTAAATGGTTTATCTGAAAAAAAACCCAAGGGTTCCATCACTTTTTCTACTTTTTTGGACAACTGAATTAACATATTTCCTCCATTTTCATCCGTACCTATCCAAATTACTCTTGGAGATTTGAGTTTTGGAAATGCACCGACTCCTTTTAGAGTGATATTAAAACTTGAAAATTCAATTGTATGAAGAGCCTGAATGATTTTATGTTTGATCTCTTCTGAAACTTCTCCTAAAAATTGCAATGTAAAATGAAAATTTTTTGTTTCTACTGGTTTTGCATCAATGTTAATTTTATCTTGAATTTTTCTTATAGATTTAATTACTTCTTTATTCGAGATTTCAATTGCTACAAAAACACGCATTATAATATTCTTTGAAGTATGTTTATAATAATTTCCGGTAGCTTCATAGACGACCCTTTTTTTTGATATTTATTGACAAAACTAATTGTGTGCTTAACAGGAATGCCTGGTGCTGGCAAATCTACTATTGCCGAAGGATTGAAACCAAAAGGATATGAAATTATCAATATGGGTAATGCTGTAAGAGAAGAAGCAAAAAAAAGAAACTTAGAATCAACTCGAGAGAATCTTGGAAAGCTAATGCTTGAACTTAGAGAAAAAAATGGTTCTGGTGCAATAGCAGAACTAGTTAAACCGCAAATAGAATCTTCCACTGCAGATGTAATACTAATAGATGGAGTAAGATCAAATGACGAGATACAAGTACTGAAAAAATTTGGCACTGTGAAATTATTAGCAGTTCATGCATCTATAGACACTAGGTTTGATTTTTTACAAAAAAGAGGAAGATCAGATGATCCACAAACAAAAGAACATTTTGATGAAAGAGATAATCGCGAATTGGGTGTTGGCATAAGTAATTCAATTGCACTATCTGATTATGCAATATCTAATGTTGGTTTAACAAAAGATGAATTAATTGAAAAAACCTTTAACATCATTCAAAGTTGGATAAAATGAAAATTCCAAACATTAATTGTAAAATAGAGATGTCTTGCCCAGTAAATTCTTCTGAGGATCCAGATAAAGTAGAAAAGGCAATTGCTAATATTTTTCCGTATTCGATAATAAAATATGAAAATTTCACAATTCTTGCTCAATCAAAAGAATTGAGATCTTTTGAAAAAATTTATGAAACAATTCATACAAATCAATCTCAAAAAGCCTATAGTCGTAATTTAGAAAATAATTTGGAAAATGATGCTACTTGGTTTTTTCTAAATAAACAAGCAGCTTTTGTCGAAAGAGTGGCAATTTGTGATGAACCCGAAGAATCTCCTCTAGGACCAATTAAGGTGACTTTGACTTCATCAAATATTGATGGAATAATTGATTGGATAGTTTTTGGAAATTGATGAAAATTAGCTAAGAAAATCCACTCATTTTTGACTATTTTTTTAGTTCGAATCTAAAATCCATTTTTTAGAATTATATTTGATGTTCATAAAACTAGGAATAATTGCTGGTATTGTTATCTTAGGAGGCATGATATTTTCTAATGAAATTGGTAATTTGTTTCCTACAACGTCAGCATCCGTATTTGATTCATTAAAAAATGATGTAAGTGATTTTGGTTCTAAAGCTTCAGATTCTGTAGAGCAAAGAATTGACTCATCAATTGATAAAATTACAAATACGACAACTGAATCAATATCTGAAGAAATTAGTAATGTTGGAAATAAAGTAACAAATGAAATTTCTGAGGCAAAAGAATCCTCTCAAAAAGCAATCAAAAAGGAAATTTCGAATTTCAATCCTATAGAATCAATTCAAAGTATTTTTACAGGCAGTTAAAATTTAAAATCAACTAATTCATCAACAACTATTCAAGAATTATCAAACTATGTTTATATTCAAAATAATGTTTCAAGAATATTTGAAACTCTATCTTTATTGATTAAACAACAGTATGATTATAATATTCTTCTTCAATATGTTGATACAAGCGGCAAAACAAAAAATATTAATTTAGTAATTAGAACTAAAGACAAGAAAATTTTTCTGGAATATTTTTTACATCATGTTTGATACAAATATAATCACAATCCATATTATGTAGATACAGTTGTTGAACATAAAAACTATGGAATTATAACATCATCAGTTTATAATTTAAGAAACTCTTCTGATACAATAATTAACGGAATTTTTTCTCAATCATAATTTATTTTTAAATAATGAAACTAATTCTGGTAACGATTTTACACTAGTGTTTCTAATTGCTAAATTCATTTCTCCTGACATTGACGTATCTTCTGGATTGATTTCTATTAGTATAGCATTGTTTTGTTTTGCATAAATTGGAAGTGTGTTTGCTGGGGATACTACAAGTGATGTACCTGCAATAATCATTAAATCACACTTACTTGCAAAATTCATAGCATTTTGCCATACATCTTGAGGTAATAATTCTCCAAACCACACTACATCAGGTCTAACTATATTCCCACATTTACAAAGGGGTGGTGAATTAGAAATTTCTGTCAAAATTTCCTCTTTATAATCACAAACTGAACATTTCACCTTTACAATACTTCCATGTAGTTCCAATACCTTTGAACTACCAGATTTTTGATGCAATCCATCAATATTTTGAGTTAAAACCACGACATCAGCATATTTTTCAAGTTCAGCAATTGCCCTATGCCCTGAATTTGGCTGTGCCTGAAAAACATTTATTCGTCTTTCATTATACCACTCCCAAACCAGTTTTGGATTTTCATAAAATGCATCGATTGTGGCTAACTTCATTGCATCATGATTTCTCCATAATCCTTCATTTCCTCTAAATGTAGGAATTCCACTTTCTTGTGAAATTCCAGCTCCTGTTACAAAAACAATTTTTCTAAAGTTCTTAATTTGATCTTCAATTAATTCAAACATACTACTTAATTTCTACTTCTAAAAGATCTTTTGCAGTTATCACAGAATTGTGAATTTCTTGTGCTTCTTTCATGTGTCCATTTTCATCTTTGTATCTAGCTGAAAAATGGGTTAAAATCAAATTTTTTACTTTAGCATTTTTTCCTAAAGTTGCAGCTTGTTTTGCAGTAGAATGGCATGTATCTTGTGCTCTCTGTTTTTCTTCATCTAAAAATGTAGAATCAAATACAAGATAATCACAATCTTTAAAAAATTTTTCTAATTCTAGAGTAGGCATTGTATCACCAGAAATTCCAATTTTTTTCCCTGGTCGTTTTTCTCCTAATACTCGTTCAGGTTTTATTATTTCATCATTAATTGTTATTTCACAACCTTTTTGTAATTCACTCCATAATCTTCCTTCTGGAATTCCCAATTGCTTTGCTTTTTCTAGATTAAATCTTCCAGGTTTATCTTTTTCTTCAAACAAATATGAAAATGCAATTACAGAATGATTTGCTTTACAAACGTATATTGAAAACTTTTCATCTTCATAAATTTTTCCTTCTTTGATTGTAGTAATTAAAACTGGAAAAGACAATCCAAAATTTAATACCTTAATATTTGCACCAATAAATTCTTCAATCCCATTTGGTCCAAAAATTTCTAATGTTTCAGTTCTATTTTGCATGGACATTGTTTGCAATAATCCTAAAATTCCTACACAATGATCACCATGCATATGTGTGACAAACAATTTCATTTTTTTATTCCAGCCTAAACCTGATTTCATAAAAGATATTTGAGCAGATTCACCAGCGTCAAACATCAAGATCTCTCCGTTTCTTTCTAAGCAAATACATGATAATCCTCTATTTTCAGTGGGTTGAGCTGCTGATGTACCTAAGAATACAAGTTTCATTTAATCAGGATTGTTCTTGTCAAGCTTTTATGCCTATAGATATGATATTTCTTCAATCCACTTAACTTTGAATTGAAATCTAATTCTTTTTTATACATTATTGCTACTTTTTTCCTTTTAGGAAGACTAGCAAAAAATTTCTTTAGAATTTCCTGTGGCTTTTCTGATGTTTTTGAGGCAGTGCCATATGGTAAATCAGTTACAATTCCATCAAATCTATCAGATATTTTTGATAATCCTTGAAATTCAGATTTAATGACTTCTGAATTGTATCTATTGACTTTGAGGTTTCCTTTAGCAATTTCACACATTTTTTCATCAAAATCTAACCCAATCCCATGAATTCCCATTGACTCTGCTTCAAGAAGTGTAGTACCCGTACCACAAAATGGATCACACACAGTTTCTCCCTTTTTCAAACCTATCAAATTTATCATTAATCTTGTTAACTTCCAATCTAGTTCATGAGGGTATTTTTTGATCTTTTTTGGTCTTACCTGATCCTTTACCCGTTTTGAAAATCCAAAAAAGTTTTCATTATTAGTAAAAATTAGATAAACTGTAATGTCGGGATTTTCTAAATTTACTTTTGCATGAGAGAATTTTGATATCATATCCCCCATAGAACTTTCTAATTCTGGAATGTTAAATTGATTTGATGATAAATTTATTATTCTACACACAAATGTTTTTGCATTTTTTAGGACTCCCACATTTTCTTCATCTAAAAATAAACCCGACATTTTTCTTAATATTTGTCCTGAAATTTTTACAAATGTAGCTCTTTTTGCTATCTCATTCCAGTTTGTTTTTGATTGAACAATAACCAAATTAGATATTATTTTAATTTTAGAAAATCTATCATACATTTTTGCTAGTGCAGTAATTTCATCTGTAGCAAGTTCTAGATAATCTTTAGATAAAACAAAAAAACTTTCAGGCATTATCAAATTGCCTTTGCGATGGTATTAGAAATATCCACGATTGATGTTTTACCTGGAATTGTATTTGCACTAATGATTTTGGTTACTCCTGCTTTTCTAATTCTTTTTTCTGCATCGTTCATCAATAATGCATGTGTACATGCAACATACACTTTTCTGCATTTTTGTTTCTTAAGAAATTGTGTGGCTTTAACAATACTTCCACCCGTACTAATCATATCATCAACTAAAATTAAATCTCTATTAACAACTTCATCAAGATTCTTTGTTTTTATTTGAACTTTTCCTGTTTTTCTATCTCTTTTTTTCTCTAATGCAATATATTCTGAACCTAATTCTTTTGCAAATTCTTTTGCCCTTTCTTTTCCTCCTTGATCTGGTGATACAACAAGAGGATTTTTCAGGCTCAATTTCTTGAAATATTGTACAAGTTCGGGAATTGCAGAAACATTCTTTGTTTTAATGGAAAAATGTTTGAATCCAATCATACTGTGAATATCAACAGCAATAATTTTTGATGCACCAGCTCCTTTGAACAGCTTACCAAGAACTTTCATAGTTACTATTTCTCCTGGTAAAAATTCTCTATCCTGTCTTGCATATCCCATATATGGAATTACAGCAATTACCTCAGATGATATCTCTTTTGCTTTTGAAATAAGTGATAACACTTGAATTAGATTTGTATCAACTGGAGGATAAATTGATTGTACAACAATAGATTTTCTTTTAGATATTTTTCCACTAAGAGTTATCTTACTTTCCCCATCATCAAAAACTCTGATTTGTGATTTTACAAAATTGGCCTTTATTTTTCTAGATAATCTTTTTGCTATCTCCTCAGAAGATTTACCTGCAATTACTGATAATTTACTCAACAAAAAATGTGAATTAATGGGATTCTTAAGTTTTGAGAAGATTATTCCTCCTCGCCACTACCACGACCAATATCGCCCATACCGTATTCGTCAATAATCTTATTTCTTTTTTCATCAAGTTTTTCAATTTCTTCTTGCTCACGTTTTTCATCTCCTTGGTATACTGTTCTAATTGGCCATGGAATTCTAATATCGTATTTTTTAAATTCTTCATACATGATCATTCTCATATCAGTTTTAGTTTTGAATTGTGCACCATAATCTCTGACATAAACTAATAATATAAAATCCAGTGCAGAATCATTGAATTTGTTAAACCTCACAATTGGTTGATTGATGTCAACATGAATATCTCTATCACAACCGCAACTTGGTTGGTTATGTTTCAAATATGGACATCGTATTTGTCTGATGAGATGTCTGCCTTTACCGTCAACGACTTCTTTCATTGCACGTTGTCCAACTTTTACAAGAATTGCTGAAACTTGTTTAGGATCATTAAGATAAGAAACACCTACATCAACAATTGCCGGTACCATCTTTACTCCTTGCGTATAATTGATCACTTGTGCATTGACTAATTGTCTTGTTGGAATTATTGCAATTGATTCATTTAATGCATCTCGAATATAGGTAACTCTAGGCGTAATTTTGTGTACGTAGCCATTATATCCTGTATCAAGTTTTATACGCTCACCCTCAGCAAATATCTTATCTTTTCTAATGAGAATATATGCAAAATAATTCTGCATAGTCTCTTGTAATGCTAATCCGAAACCAATTGCTAATCCTCCTGTAGCTGTAGCAAGTACAATTAAATCAATTCCCCACCAAGCAACAACTCCTAAGATTGTTGCAATAAAAATTCCAATTGGAAGTATTTGTTTAGCAGACTTTGGAATTCCTTCTCTTTTCTTTTTTGCATATCCTGGAGGACGAGAACTTGGAATTATTGGTTCATAACTATTTACTCTTTTCTCTTCTCTCCATACATCGATTGGAAATATTTCATCGGGTTTTGCACCAGGGTTTAATTTTCTTCCAGACTGATTGTTACCAGTAATACAGTTTTGATAATATTTTTCATATTTTGAACGCTCAGATTTTTTCCATTCTTCAAATGGTTTATTACTCAATTTTTCATATCCGCCAATTGGATTTCCTTTTGTTGTTCTAAATTGCTCTAACTCAAACATGCCTTCTTTTGTTTTTAGCTTTTCTTTGAATTCCTCTTCTCTAATGTCTTCTGGAATGATTTTTGGTGGTACCCACTTGTACATTTTATGGAAGAAATTATCTTTATCATCAACAAATCCTCTCATTTCAAACCAAGCATCAAAATCATCTTTTTCTAACTTAGATTTTTCATGCTTGTTTAGAGCAATTGGGACAAGGTGTGAAACTGTATAACCAATTACCAAAATGTTGAATGTGTTAAGAATTTTTGCAAATATTTCTTGAGGTGACATTTCATTATCCCCAGCTGTTGTTAAGTTATCTCCTAACAAAAAACCAGTTTGTATGTGAGCATTGATTACCGTGATAAACACAATTGCAAAAACTGGTAGAACTGCCCTTCGTAGAAATCGTGAAGCGTGTGGTCTTTGATAATAGAATTTCTGTGAACCTACCCAATATGAAAATTTTCTGTAACCAATAGCTATTCCAATTATTCCTATAATCATTATGGAAAATGCGATTTGAAGTGGTTCAGATGATGCTATAAGCTGTGAAACTGTTTCAAACTGACCTGCAGAAATTTGTGACAATTCTTCTTCAGCCATTAAAAATCACCATTCTAATCAAATTCATGTTCTAGAATACAAAGGTTAACCCATATTATCATTATTTTTTAAAATTATGAACAAACTATTTTTAGGTTCAAATTTTTTTATGCCTAAATAGTTTGTAACTTTTATCAAGGGTGAATGTACTGTTTACACAGTGACCCAACAAGAATCGATTTGGAATAATTCACCATCATTAAAATCCTATACATTAGCAAATTTTCGTACTCTTCCACAAATTCAAAATTTTAGCGAGGAAACTCAATTTGAAATGGAAGTTGTAGGTAATGTTTTACCATTTAAAGCAAATAATTATGTTGTTGAACAATTAATTGATTGGAACAATATTCCAAATGATCCAATCTTTGTCTTGACTTTTCCTCAAAAAGGAATGCTAAAACCAGAACATTATGAAAAAATGGCAACTGCCTTAAAAAATAATTCTGATAAAAAAGAAATTACATCTATTGCAAATGAAATACGTTTACAATTAAATCCACATCCTGCAGGCCAAATGGAGCTAAATGTTCCGACATTAAAAGATGGAACTAAACTTTATGGAATGCAACACAAATACAAAGAGACTTGTCTTTTTTTCCCAAGTCAAAGTCAAACATGTCATGCATATTGTAGCTTTTGTTTTAGATGGCCACAATTTGTTGGCATGGATGAAATGAAATTTGCTATGCAAGAAGGCGAACAACTAGTTCAATATGTTAGAGAGCATCCAGAAATTAGTGATGTACTTTTCACAGGTGGTGATCCAATGATTATGAAAGCAAAAATTTTCTCAAAATATATTGATACTTTAATTGATGCAAAACTACCAAATCTCAAAACGATTAGAATTGGAACAAAGGCTTTGGCGTATTGGCCCTACAAATTTCTAACAGATTCTGATTCTCAAGAAATGTTAGATGTCTTTAAAAAAATTACAGATAGCGGATTGCATCTTGCATTTATGGCTCACTTTAATCATTTGAATGAATTATCAACAGATGCAGTAAAAAATGCAATCAAAGAAGTAAGAAAAACAGGCGCACTAATTAGAACACAATCTCCTTTGTTAGCACATATCAATGATGATGCAGAAATGTGGGCAAAAATGTGGAGTAAACAGGTACAGTTGGGATGTATTCCATATTACATGTTTGTAGTTAGAGATACTGGCGCTCAACATTATTTTGGAATTCCTTTAGTAAAGGCATATGGGATTTTCAAAAAGGCATATTCTTCAGTTAGTGGACTAGCAAGAACTGTTAGGGGACCAAGCATGTCAGCAACTCCAGGAAAAGTCCATGTAATTGGAACTGCAAATCTAAATGATCAAAAAGTAATTGTTTTAAGATTTTTACAGGGTAGAAATCCTGACTGGGTACAAGTACCATTTTTTGCAAAATATGACGAAAAAGCAATATGGTTAGATGACTTAAAGCCTGCACTCACTGAGAAATTTTTCTTTGACGAAGAAATGAAAAATTTTAAAAAAACAAATCCACTTGAAGATTATCCTGAATCTTAGAATTTACCTGACTAACTTGACAAATCTATCTTACTAGATAACATTAGTAATCTGATTTACTAAAAATATTGAATTGAATTCAGATCAAGTGTTACAGGTTATTCAAGATGAAAATATATCATTTATTGATTTTTGGTTTGTAGATATTTTTGGTGAACTTCATAATGTCGGAATGCCAAGCTATGCAATTAATAAAAATAGTTTTGTAAGTGGTCTTGAAAAATTAGATGCAAGCTCAATTGTTGGATTCAAATCGGTAAATGACTCTGATATGATTTTAATGCCTGATCCAACCTCATTTAAAGTTCTTCCAAATGATTATGATCCAGGAAATAGAAAGAATGCAAGAATATTTTGTGATCTATATGATGGTAGTACAAGCAAAGAGTCACGATACAATCGTGATTCTAGAGGAATAGCACAAAAGGCATCAGAGAAACTTGGTGAGTTTGGCTTTACCCATACTAATTGGGGACCTGAAATAGAATTTTTTGTATTTGATGCTATCAGTGTTTATCCCTCACCTTATGGTGCAACCCATTCTGGAGGTGGTTCTGGATATTCAATAGAATCTAAAGAATCACCTTGGGCAAAAGGAAACGTAAGTACTGCAATAAATATCAAGGAAGGATATTATCCAGCACAACCAAAGGACACACTTGAAGGTTTTCGAAAAGATGTATGTGATGATTTATACAACTATTTTGGAATAAAAATTGAAGCTGAACATCATGAAGTAGCAACTTCTGGTCAATGTGAGATTAATTTGGTTTATGATGAAATGATTGCTATGGCAGATAATGTAATCGCTGTTAAAAATTTGGTGAAGGTTAAAGCTAAAAGAAAAAATAAAGTTGCAACTTTTATGCCCAAACCAATTTTTGGTGATAATGCATCTGCAATGCATACACATCAAAGTTTATGGAAAGAAAACTCGAATGCAATGTATGATGAAAATGATGTAGTTGCACAAATGAGCCAAGTTGGAAGATATTATGTAGGTGGAATTCTGAGCCATGCATCAGCTTTATGTGCAATCTCAAATCCTACAACAAATTCTTACAAACGTCTTGTTCCTGGATTTGAAGCACCTGTCAATGTTTGTTGGGGATTAGCAAATCGTTCTACTGCCATTAGGGTTCCAATGTATAATAGAAATCAAGAAAAAAGTAAGAGAATTGAATATCGTGTACCTGATCCAACTGCAAATATCTACCTTTTAGAGGCAGCATTATTACTAGCAGGACTGGATGGAATCAAAAATAAGATTGATCCTGGTGATCCTGTTAAAGAAAACGTATACAAGCTTTCTTCAGAAAAGAAACGAGAATATAATATTGGATCTCTTCCAGTATCATTGAAAGGTGCACTTGATTCTTTAACAAGTGATTCAAAGTTTTTAGAGGAAATTTTTACAAAAGACTTTCTTGATGCATATTCAGAACTAAAATACAAAGAATATACTGCTTTTGCACAAACTCCTACAACTTGGGAAGTTTCAATGTATGCAGATGCCTAATTGGTACAAATGTAAAAATCTTCTAAAAACCAATTATTTTTATTGGAAATGAGTAGAACGTTTTTAAAATTGGATTTATTTTTTCTAGTATGAAATTAAACTTTTTAATGATATTTTTATTAATTGTTCCCGGTTTAGCAGGAATTGCGTATGGTCATACGGTTGATTCTGTTGGAGAATATAGAGTGGAAATTGGCTGGATGAATGAACCAGTTGTTTCAGGAGAAACTAACGCGATTGAATTCTATGTTAGTCCACTAGAACCTGGTTTAGAACTTGAGGATCAAGTATTTCAAAATGGAGTTTTAGATTTGAAAAAAACGGTAAAAATTAAGCTGATCTATAAAGATGAAAGCATTACATTACCTTTATCTCCTGATCACAATATTCCAGGAAAGTATTATGCTTTTATCAATCCAACTGTTTCTGGATTCTATCAAGCAAATATTTTGGGAACAATTGAAGACACTCCAATTAGCTTATCAATGCATCCGCCAAAAGTTGCTGAACGTTCTTTCATTGAATTCCCTGAACCGTCTAATCTTACAGTAACACAAATGATTGATGGACATACTGCATTGATTGAAGATGTTGGTGATCTAAAAAAATCAGTAAATAATCTAGAAGAAGCACAACTAAACAATGTAGGATATGCTGGTATTGGAGTTGGATTTATTGGAATTGTTATTGCAATAATTGCACTTGTAAAATCTAAGAATTAATTAGATTTTGATGCATTATCATTTTTTTTAAAGGAATGTTTCAATAATATTGGTCCGATGAATATTGTACCTAAAATTACAAAAATCAGTGTAGAGAAAATACTGTCAGAAATAATTCCATAAGATAATCCTAGCCCTGCGCTGATAAATGCAATTTCACCTCTAACAACCATTCCGTATCCTATTCTCAATCCTTTGTTTCTATCTTTTAGTAATATGATCGCTGGAATTCCAGAACCTAAAATTTTACTAAGAACTGCAATACTCAAAATTACAAAAAATAAGACTAGATCTATATCCCAAATATTTGAAATATCCACATGTGCACCCATTATTGCAAAGAAAAATGGTGCAAAAATAATTTGTAATTCTCCAACAAATTCTCTAACCTGTCTTGCTAACTTTGAACCAGCAAGTCCCATTCCTGCTGCAAATGCTCCCACAATAGGATTAAGACCAATTATTGAAGCAATAGCTGCCATGCCAAATGCTGAACCTAATGCAGTTGCTTGTTTTGTTCCACGAGATTCAAGAGATGTTGGTCTTGTTACTGCTACTGCATGAACTATTTTTGGAAGTAGAAATACAGCACTTAGTAGTAAAATAACCCATAGAATTAATGATTCTGATACTTCAAACAATATTGTCTCTATTGATGGGAGAGAATGTGCAATTACTATGGAAATTATGACTGATAAAATAGCTAATCCCAATACATCATCAAGTACTGCAGCATTAATCAAAATATTTCCCTCTTTTGTTTTCTCTTTTCCTAATTCTCCCAAAATCGTTACAGCTGCTGCAATACTTGTTGCACTTAGTGTTGCACCAATAATCATTGCAACCATCCAATCAATTCCAAATAAAATTGAAATTCCATATCCAAGTCCTAATGGAACAATTACTCCTGCTGCACCAATAATCATAGCTTGAATTCCTACATGTTTTAAACTAGAAAAAGTGAAATGAAGACCAGCTGAAAATAAAATTATGATCCCAGCAATTTGCCAAAATGACAACATTAATTCATTTAGATCTACTAACGGTCTATCAGAAAATGATATCAAACCTCCTAATGCAAATGGCCCTAAAATTATCCCACCAACTACAAAACCAATTATCTCAGAAATTCCAAAATGTTTACAAATTCTACCTAACATCATTGAAGGAATAACCAGAACCAAAATTCCTACTAAGGTTGGAATTACATCAAATTCTGTTACCATTAAGAATTAGGCTTAATCTGAATTATTAAAACTAATTTCAAGAACTAAATTCAAATATGTCATTAGAATTTAGGCTCGAAATTTTTAGAAATCATATAGAAAATTGTTCCGATACCTACAATCCCCATTCCTACAAGAACAACTTCAATTTCAAATTGGAATCCCATATACACAGAAATTCCTAATCCAAACAATGGAAGAATTGGAAATTTTCCAATATTGATAGGAACTTTAAATTTTCTTTCAATATTAGGTTCCGTATAACGTAAAACAATAACAGCCAAATTCACAGCAGCAAATGTAATCACAATCGCAAAAACTGTTATATTTGCAACAATTACAATATCTACAATCAATGTAAAAGCAATTGATGTTATCAGAATTACAATTATCGCCATCCAGGGTGTCTTTGTTTTAAAATGAACTTTTCCTAGTATTGCAGGAAATACTTTTTCTTTTGCCATACCATAAAAAATTCTGGAACCAGCAACAAGTGTAATCAAAACTGTATTAGTAATGGCAAAAAGAGCAATGGATGAAAGTAAGATATGTGCTTCTGAACCTAATCCCCGTTCTGCCACTAGTGTAATTGGTGCAACCGAAGTGGCAAATTCTTCCCAATTTACAACTCGAACTACAGCTAAAGAAACTAGTATGTACAAAATACCGGATATCACAACTGATAGAATTATTGCTTTAGGAAGTGTTTTTTAGGTTTTTTACCTCCTCTGCTATATTTGCCATGTCCTCAAATCCAATAAATGCAAAAAATATCAACACAAATGCAATAACAATTCCAGTAAAACCAGTTGGACTTTCAGTATAGTTTACAGGTTCAGGACTAGCAAACGTAAAACCAATTACAATAATCAGAATTAATCCAAAAGCCTCAATAATTGTAAAAATGGTATTTGTCCACGCTGATTCTCTAATTCCTACAAAATTTACTATTGAGAGAATAACTAGCAAACCAATAGCTGAAATAATTATTGGAATGTTTACAAATTCTGCAAAATATCCTCCAAATCCTAATGCAACCGTTGCGGCTGTAATTATAGATGTAATCACAGTTAGCCAACCTATCAGAAAAGCGAAAAAATTATTTTTGAAAGCATTTTTAATAAAAACATATTCTGCAGCTGCTTTTGGAAATATTGATGATAATTCAGCATAACTAAACCCTGCAAATAATGCAACAATAGATCCTAACACAAATGCAATCCATACAGAGTCTCCAGCAAAACCCGCAGCTTCACCTATTAGTACATAAATTCCGGCACCAAGAATTAACCCAGTTCCATACATTGTAAGTTGAAAAAGGCCCTCATGTGACGCTTTAATTCAGACATATGTCATCAATCCTAAGAGATTAGAAAATTTAATCCGTATCCTACTAAATATGCAACAACTGCAGCAATTCCACCAATAATCAATGTATTAACTCCTGAATATAACATTGATTTTTTCACAATTCTTCCTTTAATCATCCCAACTAGAAAAAATGCCGCAAGAACAGATACTGTAGAATACACAAAAGCTTCAGAATTTAGCTCAATACCAATTATCATAAAAACCATGAACGGAATTAATGGAATCAATCCGACAAGATTGAATCCAACAAAAGTACTTACAGAACTATGAAAGGGATTTTTCCCATCTTCAATTAATCCAAGTTCTTCTTTCATCATTGTGTCTATCCACACCTTTCTTCTCGATGTGATTATTCGTACAACATCTTCTAATAATTTATCTCTAAATCCTTTTTCTTTGTAAATATCTCTGATTTCATCTCTTTCTTGTTCTTCTAAATTCTCAATTTCCCATTCTTCCTGCTTTCTTTTCATTTCAACAAATTCATTTCTTGCCTTTGATGCTTGATAATTTGCAGCAGCCATTGAAAATCCATCTGCAAATAAATTTGCAAATCCCAAAATTAAGATAATAACTGAAGGCAATGATGCACCCATTACTCCTGCAACTATGGCAAAAGTTGTAACTGCTCCATCAATAGAACCGTAAATGAAATCATCAAAATATACTTTCATGATATTACAATTATTTTCTATTCGTTATATCTAATGGCATCATCATTACATCTGAAATTATTGAATTTTTTTTAATGAAAATTAGTTTTTTTAAAATATCAGTGATTAACAATTCTTTATTTAATCAATTTTTTGTATAAAAATCAAAGATATAATTTCTAATTTTGATTACAATTTAATTTCCAAAGTTGAAAATTAATGGTCTTTTTATATTAGAATGATTATCAAATCAAACATGGCTAAGTTTAAAAAAATTCTTGTTCCACTTGACGGTTCTCCAAATGCTATTCGTGGATTAGATAGAGCAATTGAAATTGCAAAAGGTGGCGATGCAGAAATCACTGGATTTTATGTATTTCACTTACCTATCGCAGCAGGAATAAAATATACACAAAAAATGAAGGATGAGGCACAAAGAAAAGCTGTCAAAGCTATTGGCCCTGCCATGACTAGAACTCAAAAAGCTGGTGCCACGTTCAAATATCAAACTGGCGGTGGTAATACTGGCTCTGAAATTGTCAAATATGCTCAAAAAGGAAAATTCGACATGATTGTAATTGGTGCAAGAGGTGTGGGTGGTGCAAAAGAAACGTTTCTAGGAAGCACATCAAATTATGTCATGCACAAAACAAAAATTCCTGTATTAGTGGTTAAATAATTTAATCTGAACTTTTTTTTATTTTTATTTACAAACTATTGATATTCTACATGTAATAACCTACAAGTATAGGAATTTGAAAAATCATTTTTGGTGTAAATTATGGTAGAAAGTAATTATGATATTTTAGCAATAGTAGAAGGTTCTACTGAGAAAGAAATTCGTGATGCGTTTAGACGATTAGCTCTTCAATTTCATTCAGATCGTGGAGGAGAAAATGAACAATTTATTAAAATTAAACAGGCATATGACGATCTCAAAATTGGTAAGAAATATCCTGAAACAGATTATGAAAAATTAAAAAACTCAAAAGTATATTCTGGTGACACTGAATCTGATATTAGGAGAAAAAATCAGATTTTAGGTCAGGAATTATACAAAGAAATGAAAACTGCTGAAGAATGGGCAGCAGCATTGAATATATCCAATTCCACTGCAACAAGATTATTTGGATCAAAAACTCTCGGTGAGATTGAATTAGAACGAAAAGTAACTGGTGCTTTATCAATTAAAGGAAATTTTATGGCAGGAAGTTTAAGTTATGATGGTCCAATAATTATGCAAGGTAGTATTACTAGTCCTTCATGGACACAAGAATTTAAAACAGATATTCATTTGACTAAAGGAGATTTTAAATTCATTAATCCAATAGAAAATAAATATAAAATTGACAATGGTGCAAGAATAATTGTAGATAATGGAAATGTTGTTGTTGGAAATGTCTATGGTAGAAAATATCGAGTTGAAGATCCACAAGGACGAGTAGGTGTATTCCAAATTCAAGAACATAGAACTCATATTTCGGCTCTTAAAGGAAAAATTATTGCAGAAAATCTTGTAAACACCGTATTACTTGAAGCTGATACAATTATTGCTCTTAATGCAGAAGATGATGTTATACTATCTGCTCGTGAAATTTTATTTTATGGAGGAAAGTTTACTTACGATTCTATGATTAAATTAAAACAAGGTGGATCAGTACGATTTTTTGAGAATTTTTCCATTCAAGGTCTAAGTGGAGATGCAATTATTCAACTTGAAAATGGGAAAAAAATTAGAATGTTTGATCTTAAAACCAAAAAAATTAAGGATTTGGCAGATGAATTTGTTCCTAACAAAGAAAATTATAGAAAAGATGCTACAATAGTAGGACATGGCTTTACAATAACATATGAAATGTTAGATAATCTTTCAAAGAAACCATCTAAAAAACAAAAAAACGGTTGGGCATCAAGATTTGGTTTTTCTAAAAATTAACTAAATTTTTTCTTTAAATATTCTAAAATAAAAAATTCCTAATTTGATTTTGGTTTCTTTTTCTCATTTTCACTTTATTTTTTTCTTTTAACTTCAAAAATACTATAACCGTATTTTTGTTTTATTTCAATGGAACAAAATTGTGTAAATTCATACTCAGGAAAATCTTTTAAAATATTATACAAATTTTCTCCAATCACCACACTATTTTTTGGACAAAATGAATTAATCTTAAAACATCTATTAACTGTAGGTCCAAAAATATCCGATATATTTGAAGTAGTACTTTCAGCTACTTTTACAGCACCAAACGTTGCACTAATCTTATAATCTAATGGAGGTAAACCTTCTTCATTAAGATGTTTTTTTAATTCATCATGAGAATCAATCATAAATAAACAACATTCTAAAACATTTTTCATCATTGTAGAGTCTTTTGAATCAATATTTGCAAATCTAAACATCAAGGCATCTCCGATATTCTTTACTACTTCACCATTATACTCAAGAATAATTTTTGCCATAAAATTTAGAAAGACTTCGTACATTTTGCTAACTCTTTCATCTGATAATTTAGAAGATATTCTGGTAGAATCTGTCATATCAATTACTCCTACACAATCATTTTCTTCATGCTGAGAAAATTTTAGCAACATGCCTCCCTCAAGTTGTTTGATGACCTTTTCTTTCTCTTTGATCTCAATTAATGATTCTTCTAGCTTTTGTGCCATTGAATCAAATGCATGGGACAATTCTCCAATTTCATCACCTGTTGTGATGTTTGTTCTTACATCAAATTTGCCATTTGCAATTTTATTTGCAGCATTTTTGAGTTTTCTTAATGGATGTGATATTGATTCTGAAGCAAAGTATGCAGCCAACGCCATCAGCATTGTTATGAGTAGACTAGTTAGTATAATTCTATTTTGCAAAATTTTTATTGGTTCAACAATTTCTTTTTCATCCATTTCTGCAAGTAAAACAATTCCCAAATCTGGTGCACAATAAGATGATCCATATATTGGAATTCCTCTATAATCAGGATAAAATCCAACATGCTCTTCCTCCTCATTGAAACATTTCTGTACAGCAATGGTATCTACTCGCTGTTGAAATACTGCATTTTCAAAAAATCTAGATTCAGACAACATCAAAAAATTATCATTTACAATGTAAACTTCTCCAGTTTCACCCAAACCACTCCTATTGAGCAAATCATCATCCATTGATGATGTTCTCATTTTTGAAATAATTACTCCAATTGAGTCATCTCCTCTTTTGCTATCATCAGCAAAAATTGGTGAGATAACAACCATCTTTTTGCCAGACTCTGTAGGTTCAAATTCAATAAAAGATTCTTTTAATCCTCTTTGAAATACTGCATTTTCAAAAAAATCTTCATGTGTGTTACCACTAAGAGAAAAGAAAACTTTTCCATTATTCCCAATTATTTTTGTATCTTCAAACTCTATTGAAAATCCAATTAATTCCTGAAATGCTTGAATTTGAATTAAAAAATCTCTACGGTTACTTTCTTGAAAGTCTTTTAGTTTATTATTCGGAATTTGATTCATTTCTGAAACTAATGACTGAATCATAGGATCGCTTGCAAGAATATGGTTCTGTTCAATTCTCGATTCAAAAAATGATCTCAAAGATTCTCCTCTGATGGAAGATTCTCCAATTAATAGTTCTCCCCCTCTTTCTTTTAGAGTTTCAGATGCATAATCAATACTCATGTAAGATGTAATTCCTAACGCAATTACAGTCATAAGTATTACAAGTAAAACGAGTTTTTTACCAAGATTAAATGAGATCGCCATTTTTATTCTATATTTTCTTTACATGCATATCAAGTCTTCTTGAATATACTATGCCTGTAGTATTCTTTGAATTGATAGTTATTTGCATTAATGAAAATGACCTTAAGTATTTAATTAACTAATTCACGTTTTAACTATATGAAATTTTTAGTAATATTTTCATTATTGCTAATCTTCGCCTCTACACCTATTGTCTTTGCTGAAGAATATATCGTTGATATCCCATTTGGAGCATATAATCCTGAATTAAACACTCCAGCAGAAGTATGGTATGATCCTCCTCAGATTTTTGTTACTGTTGGAGATACAATTACTTGGTATAATGATGATAGAGAATCTCACACTGTAACTAGTGGAGAAGGTCCAGGACGATTTGGGTGGATGGATAACAAAGATTTTGGAACACCTGATGGAATATTTGATAGTGGAAGATTTATGCCAGGAGAATCATGGTCTTACAAATTTGAAGAATCTGGGACTTTTTCTTACTTTTGCATAATTCATCCTTGGATGGAAGGTATTGTAATTATTGAAAAGGCAATTCCAGATTTTCCTCATGATGCATCAGGTAAAAAATTGGATTTCCCATTATTGCAATATACACCAGATAGAAACATAGAAGTGAATTTATCTTGGGATCCGCCAGTCATCAAAACCCACGAAAAAATTCAATTTGTATATCAATTTTATGATCCTCAAACAAATTCTAATCTTGCAGAAATGAAATACAGTTTTGTAATATTTCAAAATGGAAATGAAATTTTTCGAGATAAGGGACTTAGTCAGATAGGTGGAGATTACAGAAATTTTATTTTCAGTGATTCTGGCTCAATTATTATAAGAATGGAAGGAATTCAATCACCTTCAATATTTGCTGAAGAAAGTGTTACTGTGTCTGGAAATGTAGAAAATAAAGAACAAAGATCAGTTGATTTTACATCTGCAGTTTATGATAATCCTGAAAAAACTTCCCATGAGACTTATCATATAAAACCAGCTCAAAGACTTACAACTTATTATGAATTAATGATATTCATTATTCTTGTTCCTGGTATTATGTTTCTCATTGCAATATTTTGGTTAAAGAGAAAACCAAAAATTTCAGATTCAAAACCAGGTGCAGTTAAAATCTAAAACAATATTAAGAAATTAAAATTGTTTGAATTAATCTAATCGATTAATTCAGTCCAACCTTTGACGAAGACTGAGTTCTTGTAAAGTGGAACCGGTTGTCCAACAGTAAAGTCCATTGGTCTCATCCAAAAGATTGCTTTTGTTGGGCATACACCTATGCATGCGCCATCAGAAATGCATCTTTCTGGATAAAACACAAATGCTTTACCTCTCTTCCAGCCTTCTACTGGTTTTACTCTAAGGACATCTGGACCAAGTGTTGTACAGATTTCTACACATAGTGCGCATCCGATACACATTTGTTCGCTGATGTCTGGAATTATTCCTACTGGCATAATGAGTCTTTTACGTGATTTTGATATTATATAACTTCCTTGAAAATATCATGTTATAACGTCGTTATAAAAATTATAACGTCGTTATAAAATATGGTTGTAAATAATTTTTTAGAAATCTAAAATAATAAAAAGAAATTAAAATTGTTTGAATTAATCTAATCGATTAATTCAGTCCAACCTTTGACGAAGACTGAATCTTTGTGGAGTGGAACCGGTTGTCCAACAGTAAAGTCCATTGGTCTCATCCAAAAGATTGCTTTTGTTGGGCATACACCTATGCATGCGCCATCAGTAATGCATCTTTCTGGATAAAACACAAATGCTTTACCTCTCTTCCAGCCTTCTACTGGTTTTACTCTAAGGACATCTGGACCAAGTGTTGTACAGATTTCTACACATAGTGCGCATCCGATACACATTTGTTCGCTGATGTCTGGAAGTATTGCTACTGGCATAACGAATTTTTTAACGATTTTGATCTTTATATAACTTCCTTGAAAATATCATGTTATAACGGCGTTTCATATTTTATAACAGCGTTTTAAATTCTGATCGCATGTATATGTAAATCAAAGTTTTTTTTGTTCTATTTTAAATATTTTTGAATTTGTATCTGTTTTTTCTAAAGCACTAATTACTAAATCATTTAGACTTTTTTTAAGAAAATAAACCCCTGTTTTTTCTGATTTGATAATATGTTTTCCTCCTGGCGAAAGTATCCATTCATCATTTTCTTTTTTTCGAGCCATACCAGTTATCAAAATAGATGATTTAGCATGATTTCCAATTGAAGCTAACAACATCATACATGAATTAATGAATCTGGCAGACTCTAAATCATCAAATACATTGTATACTCGATTAAATGAATCAATTATCACCAAAAATCTCTTTTTTGATACTTTGGAAATAATTTCAGATAATTTTCTTTCCCAATTTGTTTTATCTAGACAAAAAATCATCACATTATCTTTTTTTTGGATCATTCCAGATTGAACATATCCAGTATAAAGCAAATCCATATCCACAATAATTACTGGCCCCTCAGTTGAATTGATTAATCTATTGAGAAATTCAATTTTATGGAATGGTTTTGAACATAATATGATATTGGGATTATTTTGTTCAAATTTAATCTGAATTTGCGTTAAATCATTATCTATGATCTGCTCAGGATTTTTAACCAACATTACATTAGGATTTTACAGATATAATAATGAATTTAGTATCAAAAGATATTTCAGGTGATTTTCCAACATCAGAGAAAATCTATCTAAATAATGCGTCCGTTTCTCTTATGCCTTCTCAAAGTATTGAAGATATGAAAGAATTTCTAATTACATACAATTCAATTGGTCCGGACTCAAAGGAATCTGAACCATTTGTTACTGAAAAACTACAAAATGTAAGAAAAACTATTGCAAAAATCATTTCTTGTCAACCTGATGAAGTTGTTCTCACACAAAGTACAACTGATGGAATCAATTTTGTAGCAAATGGATTATCTTTTGATGATAACTCCAATATCATAATACGTGGAATGACCCATGAACATCATGCAAATTTCTATCCTTGGATTAAATTAAAAGAAAAAATTTCAATAAAAAATTTATCTATTGATAATAACGGTTTTTTCAAATTAGATGATTTAGAGTCTCTTGTTGATAATAATACAAAACTAGTAGCTTTAAGTCATGCTTTGTATAATACTGGTGCTATACTGCCAGTTGAAGAAATAGGAAAAATTCTTGATAATAAAGTTCCATTCTTTATTGATAGTGCACAAACCATAGGATGCGTTGGAGATATTGATGTCTCAAAAATAAAGTGTGATTTTATGTCATTTAATGGATCTAAATGGCTTTGTGGTCCAATGGGTACAGGACTATTTTACTGTAATAGAAAGTCAAGTGAATTATTAGAACCAAAAACAATTGGTGGTGAATCTGGAATTATTTATGATGACTCTAAACTTGCATTCAAAGAGTTACCTGATAAATTTCAAACTGGCTTTAGGAATTATGTGGGAATAGTAGGGCTAGCCTCATCTGTAAACTATATGTTAAATCTAGGAATGAATAATATCCGTAAAAAAAATCAATATCTCTCTAATCTGTTTAGAGAGGAATTATCAAAAATTCCAAATATTATTTTATATGGTCCAGAAAATCAAAATGACAGAACCAGTATTGTCTCTTTCAATATCAAAGGATTTGATTCACAAGAAGTTGTAGATAAACTTGAAAAACAAAATATCATTTTAGCTGTAAGGGAAATTATGGTTGAAAAGATTGTACGAGCATCTCCTCACTTTTTTAATACAGAATCTCAGATGCTTGAAGTAATTGATGCAATAAAGAAATTATAGATTTTCTTGTTCTTCTATTACCATCATGGTTAACGTTGATTGAACTTTGCTGATTTTTCTAATTTTGCTTGTAATAATTGCACGTAGTTTTTCAGCATCATTAGAGGTTAATTTTAAGACAATGTCATATACACCGTATACACCTTGAACCTCAAATTTGACGTCTTCTTCAGCAAGAATTTGTTTTACTTCATTGATAATTGATTCGTCTGACCCTAAATCAGAATTCAATAGAACATATGCTGTAGGCACAAGAAGTTTTTTCATCAGACAGTATTTAACCTTTCATTGTTAAAAAACTGATTAATCACCAATTCATTCTTTTGATGTGAAACCAATAGATTTGTCACTTACAATATCTGAATCTATTCCAAGTTTTCCTGGTTCTCCTACACCACAATTCATTGATTGGTCAGATATCACAACAGATGGGTATAACCTCGAACTGTTATTTCTGAGCTCACATACTGGTACACACCTTGATGCACCATATCATTTTGTTAAAAATGGTCTAAAAATTAATCAAATTCCACTTGACAGACTAATTGGAAAAGGCATTATCATAAAACTCAAAAAATCAAGGAATATCTCTATTACTAAATCAGATATTACAACATTTGAAAAAAAGAATGGCAAAATCCCAAATCATTCATCACTTTTTTTCTATACTGGATGGCAAAAAAATCTAAAAAAACAGAATTACTTTACTGAAAATCCTGGATTAGATATATCATCAGCAAAATATCTTGCATCAAAAAAAATCAATCTAGTTGGAATTGACTCACCAAGCATAGATCTTGGAAAAGATGAATCATTCAATGTTCATCATATTTTATCAAAAAATAATATTCTGATAGTTGAAAATTTGGCAAATATGAACAAAATACAACCAAAGGAATTTACTTTTACAATTCTTCCGTTAAAACTAAAAGACGCAACAGGATCACCTGTTAGAGCAGTAGCATCATGATCAAATCTAATTTAGCAATACTAAAAATATAGAATATTCTAATCCTGTCATGAGTAAACCTGGAAATATTTGGAGAAAGGTTCATGGAAAAATCACTAAAAAACCAACTAACTTTTCGTGGATAATTGAAGAAAAATTAGCGGGCTCGGGTATTCCAACTAGTTATGATGAATTTGATTGGCTTCTAAACCAAGGTGTAAAATCAATCGTTACTATGACTGAACAAGCATTGCCTGATGATTGGGTACAAAATATAGGATATCTTCATGTACCAACTCCTGATTTAACAGCTCCTGATATGGATAGAATAGATTCAGCTGTAGATTTTATTCATGAAAAAATTAAAAATGATCAAGCTGTAATGGTTCATTGTGCAGCAGGAATGGGAAGGGCTGGAACAATACTTGCATGCTATTTTATAAAATACAAAAAATTTTCAGCTGTTGATGCAATTGAAAAAATTCGAAATGAAAGACCAGGTTCTATTCAATCTGAAGTACAAGAGCTAGCTATTGGATTTTATGAAAAACATGTAAGAAATTAGTTTAAACAAATTCTGAAACTAATTTTCCATCTACAACTTTGATTTTCAAGGTTTTGTCTTCTTGAAAAAACAAAGTTAGTCCACCGTCTGAATCAGGATCTTCTACTTTGACAAGTTCTAGCATTTTAATTGGATCAAATTTTTCCATTCATATCACCTATTCTGGGATTGATACGGTCTCAATTTTTCCATCTACTGCTTTTATAAACATAAACCTGTTATCTTTGAAGATAAAGGTAATTCCATTTTCCTTATCAGGTTCTTCAACTTCAAGTATTGGTTGTCCTAACAGACCATCGTATTTTGCCATTAATAGTTAGCAAAAAATGTTCTTTATATCCCTAATTGATTGTGATCGCTATTTCGCTAGAACTATTTTTTACACTTCCAGTTTCTGTAAAATCATGTTTTTGCCATGAAGCAAATGCTTCAGCCATTATCTTATGTTTACCTTTTTCTAAGTCTGATGCTTTGAATACAAATCTTTCATTAAAATCAAATAATTCTTGCCTTACCTCTTCTTCTGATAACCTGATAAATGGCTCAAAGTTTTTGGCTACCTGTACCCAAATCCTTCTATCTTTCATTGGATTAACCAGTTTTGGATTTCTTGTCCAAAATATTGATGCCTTTCTATATGTATCAATGGTCCTACCTAATTCCTTTTTTCTAAAACCACCAGATGTCAATTTTATACCATATTTCATCTTAAATGAAACATCATTGTTGTTGTATGCTTTTGTCCAATTAGTCTCATTGAATGCATCTCTCAGGTCTCCATCAACTGAAAATTGGACATTTATCTCAATATTTTCATCAGATGAGTATTCATCCTTGGATTTTACTAATTTAATCTCTGAAATCTTACTTTCTCCCATAATGACCATTCATAATGATTTATATCCGCAATAAGTGCTTTTTCTGAATACATGAACGCACAAGTGATCACTTCTGAGACCAAAGAAATCAGTCTTTCAATCACTGAAACTGATATAGGAATTTTATACATAATTCAGCATGAGCTATTAAAAGCATCTAATGTTGATTTTGCAGGTGTTATTGTAAAACACCCTCTTACCAACGAATGTTGGATGAGAATTAATTCTAGTTCAAAACCACTGGGAGAAATTAAAAAAGCAACAGAATCAGCAATAAAGATTGCAGAAGAGTTCAAACAACTGTTTAATTCCAAAATCAAGGTAAATTAGATTGAAATTTTGCCCCAAATGTGAGGTCAAATTAAAAAATAGTGACTCTGGACTTCAATGTCCTCAATGTAATTACACTGAAGGACAAAAAGAAAAACCTGCAAAAAAAATCACTAATGAAGAAGAACCTGATTTTTCCCTTCTTGCTTTTGAAGAAAATGAAGGAGATGAATCTTTACCAACAGTCAAAATAGAATGTGAAAAATGTGGTCATGGCGAAGCAGTTGGGTGGATGTTTCAAACTAGAAGTGCAGATGAACCTACAACCCGATTTTATCGTTGTCAGAAATGCAAATACACTTGGCGTGATTACACATAACGTTTAACTGGAACTTATAGTCAAGAAAATTGATTTGACTTTTGGAGCAAAAACAAGTGGTTCAGATGATCTAAAAGCTATCATCTCTGCAATATCTACGCTTGTTGAAGAAGCAACTTTTGTTGCAACAGCTGAAGGAATTACTTTTAGAGGAATGGATCCATCACATGTTGCTCTTATTGATATATCCTGGCCTAATTCTGCATTTGAAAAATATGAATGTGATAGTGATATTAAATTTGGAGTAAGAATTGATGAATTTTCAAAACTTATCAAAAGAGCAGATAAAAAAGACAGTATAGAGATTAGTATCTCTGAACAAAATATGTTACTTGTAACGGTAGGAAAAAATAAAAAATATAAAATGCGTTTAATTGAAAGTTCTGCAACTGATACTCCACTACCAAAAATTCCATATGATTCAAAAATCATTCTAACTTCTTCCAAGTTTGACAAGATTCTTGGTGATGTACAGGTCGTATCTGACTATCTTACAATACATACATTTGATTCAAAAGGAGACTTTTCAGGAAAAGGTGATTCTGGAGAAGTTGTAATTGATCTAGATAAAGATGATGGTGATATTGAAGAAATTTCCTCAAAAGAAGACAGTGAAGGTACTTACAGCCTTGAATATCTGAATCCAGTAGTAAAAGCTGTAGGATCTAATGCAGGCTCAATTACATGTGAATTTTCAAGTGCAAAACCCCTTAGAATTGAATTTAAAGTGGCAAATATTGGTAGAATTCACTTTTACTTGGCTCCACGCGTAGAAAGTTAAAGCATTTAAAGATTAACTAGTTCAGGTATTTTAAATTGAGATTTGTAATAAAATATGGCGGAACATCAATTTCTACCACAAAAGATGTTCGTGTTATAGCTAAACATCTTAATCTATTATCAAAAAAACATAAAATTGTGGTTGTTTGTTCCGCAATAAGCGGAACGACTGATGATCTTTTAGAAATTTCTGAATCTATAAAAAAAGAAAATAAATCAA